>Ga0210383_10000492_pt1 | contig 36277 bp, 58 predicted proteins | sample IncBWC14OmetaG_FD_160072 | JGI IMG/M metagenome (GOLD analysis project Ga0210383, IMG submission 160072) | Forest soil microbial communities from Barre Woods Harvard Forest LTER site, Petersham, Massachusetts, United States - Inc-BW-C-14-O ... | reverse complement strand
TCGTAGATAGTATTGTTGATGATTACAACTTCACTATCAATATAGATACTAGCGCTTACACCGCGTTTACTTATCCAACAATTGCTCAGCAGCCAAGTTCTTTCCCAGAAGTTACTCCTTTTGGCGAAGATACTGCAACTGCTTTAGTAACACTTGGATTAGTGGTACCTGAAATTGCTGGTCAACAGATCTTCAATACAAATACAGGTATTCTCGCTGACTCTACTGTTAACACAGGATTCCTCGGAATGATTCTAGGAACAGGTGGTAATGGCCTTGAGTTAACCACACCAATCTTAGGACCTTCTGGTTCTGTAGCTTGGTCTTCAGGTAACGTTGCAACTGGCGATACCATGTATTGGTTAGCTGGTAAATCTACCTACGGTGGGTTATAAGTAATAGAGTAACTAGCATCTAGTTATATTCAGATACTAGTGGAGGGGGTATAAAAACCCTCTCCATTTAAAACCGTCATAGCTTTAAAGCGACGGCGTTTAAAACGAAAAGAGAAAAGTATGGCAAAAGAAGCATTAGTATCATCGAGCGCGAGTGCATCAGTAGCACCTGCAATAAAACCTAACTACAAATATCTACGCGATAAAGACCGTGAGATGGTAAAAGGTGTTTTCAGATTCCATGAAGTACCTGGTGGTCAGATGGAATTTTGTTTTAAGAAATGGAAAGAAGATAAAGTTGAGAACTACAAATTGGTAGACGGTGAAATTTACTCATTACCTTTAGGTGTAGCAAGGCATCTTAATAAAGAGTGTTCTTACCCTGTTCATTCATTCATGATGGATGAAAATAACAAACCGCTTTCTAAAGTTAGCCAGAGAGTGAGACGCTGTTCATTCCAATCATTAGAATTTATGGATATTGAAGAGTTAACTTCCGATAAACAGATTATCCAAGTAGAAAACCTGTAGTTTTAAAGAGGTAACCTATGACCCAACTTGCATACCCCAATCCTATTTTTCAGCCAGCAATGCGAATTATTGCTGGAATAACTAATGCCAATCCTGCTTCAGTGACCACTACATTCGCCCATTTATATATTTCAGGCACGATTGTCCGTTTAGATATACCCCTCGGATATGGAATGGGACAAGCAAATCAGCAGTTTGGACCTATAGTTGTTACCTCGCCTACAACTTTTGATATCACGATTGATACAACGTTCTATGATCCTTTTATTACACCAACAAAATATCCATTAACATCTCAGTACCCGCAATGTAATGCTTTTGCAGAAAACAACGATATATTAACCGCAGCGGTACAGAATACCCTGCCTCACTCAGCAAGTTAGGAGTTCTCTTGGCAACTTATCCAACAAATGCCCCCGGTATGACACTTGCGGCAATACAACAAAAAGTTCGTCGAATTACTCGATCCCCGAGTGAAGCGCAGCTTACAACTGATGATCTTAATAATTATATTAATACTTTTGTGATGTATGATTTTCCAGAACATCTCAGAACATTTAATCTACGACAGGTATTTAAGTTCTGGTGTAATCCGTATCAAGATGTTTATCCAACTTCAATAATTGGTTTTGGTAACGCTTCCGATGCAACTCAACAACCTCTTTATAACTTTCAGAATCTATATCTTACGGTTCATCCGCCTTTATATGTCGCTGGGTATCAATCATTTTATACGCAATCACGACAAGAATTTTTTAACTTATATCCAAATATAACCAGTAGAGTTCTATTAAACCAAGTTGGTGATGGTATAACTACTACGTTTACTGGATTTATTCCATTGCAACAATTCGCAATTATTCCACAGAATTTACAACAACAAATATGCCTTGTTAAAAATAATGTTCTATTCGAATCAGTTGATCTTAATGGTAATGGTTTATCATTAATAGATGTTCCTGTTCTGGATGCGACAACTGGTAACCCCACAATATGGGGAAATTTATATACTCCAGGAACTCAACCCGTTCCACCGAATCAGCCGTTAGCGGCACCTCCCTACGCTCCAGGGAGCGGCGGTATACTCGCTAACAACTATATAAATTACACAACTGGCCAATTTGTTATCACTTTTCCGTTTGCTCCTAGAAGTGGCCAACAGATTAATAGCCAGACAGTTCCAAAACCTGTTTCTATGCCTCAGGCAATGTGTTTTTTTGATAATAATTTCATATTGAGGCCGGTACCAGATCAACCATATCAAATTAACTTTGAAGTGTACGCACGACCAGCGCAATTATTACAAACATCTTCTGTTCCTGAATTAGAGGAATGGTGGCAATATATTGCTTATGGCTGTAGCAAGAAGATATTTGAAGACAGAATGGATCTTGAATCGGTGCAAATGATATTGCCTGAATACAGAAAACAAGAAAACCTATGTAATCGTAGAACTGTTGTCCAACTCACCAATGAACGTAGTTATACTATCTACGTTGAAAGCGCTGGTGGTATGGGTGGTGGTAATAATTCAGGCGGCGGATGGGGATTTGGACAATGGTAAAGTTACTTATTTTCTGTGTTGTTTTAAGTCTCGGTGCACTATATTTATTTGATATGTATATGAAGAAAGAAGATTAACTATGCCAGTATTTTTACCAAACATTCCACAACCTACTGATCAACTTTCGGTATCGCAAGGGAATATTCTCAATAACTTTACTATTCTTGGTGCTATTGCAGGCAATACTAATCCTTCATCGGCAAGTATCAATGCTAATTCAGGATTTAATTGGATATATCTACCTACGCAAGCTGGATCTATCCCACCATCAGGCGCTTCTTTTGCTGCTGGCAACGTCGGCATTTATTCAGCAACTGATCCTGTTACAGGGCAGAATGAATTATATGTGAACAAAACTAACCAAACTACCGTTATGCAAATCCCCATCACAGGATCAATTTTAAGTGTAACTTCAGCGCCAGGAAACAACTCAAATGGTTGGGCATATCTTGGCGGAGGCATTTTATGGATGTGGGGAAGAGGTAATACAGGTAATGTTGCCGCTGGATCATATGTTATCCCTCTTCCTGGCGGATTCCCTGCATTTTCTCAGGTGTTTAATATTCAGTTAACTCCCATAGCTAATGGCAGTAGCGATCCAAAATCATCGTTCAATGCTCAAGCAGCACTGACAGGTGGACAAAATATCACTGTCTACCAATCAAGCAGAACTACATCAGGTAATCCTACTAACTTTACGCAGTTCTTCTATTCAATTATTGGTATACCAACATCTTATTAAGGGGATAGCATGCCATTCGATAAATTTCTTATATCGCCTTTTAAGACAGGTCTTCAAACTGATACACGTAAGTGGATGGTATTAGACGATGCTTTTACTGAACTTGAAAATGCTTATGTTTATCGTGGCCGAGTAAGGAAACGATTTGGCTCAACTCTTATGGGAATAACTCCACTATTGTCTAGGTTGCGAGTGAGTTTGGGTACTAATGCTAACACATCAATAAGTCTGCCAGCGAACGTATCGGGTCACACGCCACAGTTAGTATTAGGACAGACATTTTCACTGGGATCAGATCTATTTAATGTTTACCAATTGGGTGCAGGAGTAGCAACTTTATCTACTAACCCGGGTGTGAGCGCAGTTATAGATAGCACCACAAGTCCTAATACAGTAACTTTTACCGGTGGAGCTTTATCAACCGTATATTGGTATCCATCTTTACCAGTAATGGGCATTACTCAATATGAATCAGGAACTATAAATAATCATCCCACATTAGCTTTTGATACCGAATTTGCGTATATATTCATTCCTGGTTCAGGATGGCAGCGGTCAGGAAATGCATTATGGCATGGTAATAATACTGACTATTACTGGTCAACTAATTGGCAAGGTCTGCCGGGAACGACCGTTATATACGTTACTAATTTTAATGCTCAAGTTGGTGGTTCTTCTCCTGGAGCAACTGATGATCCAATATGGTATTCAGCTAACGCTGGAACAGCTGCTGCTACATGGGTTCCAATGTTAGGGAGCACAGCCAATGGAATTTTCTTTCTACCTTCACCAGCTGGCACCCCATTAGCACCGTTCACGGGACCATTTGTCCAAACTGCTCGAATCATAGTACCCTTTAAGGGACATTTACTTTTACTTAATACCATAGAGAATGATAATAGTTCTACTACTGGAACTGGAACCGCAACTGCTTACCCTCAACGGTGTCGTTACAGCTTTTTTGGTAATCCATTAGCTCGAAATGCATGGTACGAAGAAAACCAACAAGATAACGCTGCTGGAGCTGTAGGTAATAACTATATATATGCAGGCGCAGGATATCTTGATGCTTCAACTGAAGAGCAGATAATATCAGCTGAATTTGTTAAAGACAGACTTATTGTCTATTTCGAGCGCAGTTCATGGGAAATAGCTTATACGGGAAACCAAGTTAAACCGTTTGAGTGGAATAAGCTTAATACTGAATTAGGTTCTCAATCCACTTTCTCAACAGTAGCATTTGATAAAGATATATTAACAGTTGGTAATACGGGCATACATGCTTGTAATGGATCCAACGTTCAGCGTATAGATAACAAAATACCAGACGAAATATTTGAAGACTTCTCTTCTGAGCCGACAAGTGTTATTAGAACACAAGGTATACGAGACTATCAAAAAGAATTAGTATATTGGGCATTTGTTTCACAAGAAGGTCAAGCATCTGGAACTATCACCTTTCCTGATCAGATAATGGTTTATAATTATGCTTTGGGAACATGGGCTTTTAATGATGATTGCTTTACGGCGTTTGGATATTTTGAGCAACAATCGGATACCACTTGGGCATCATCAGTTCCTGCTACATGGGAAGTATCAAATGGAGATTGGATTGCAGGAGTGAGCGCAGCAAACGTCCGCCAAATAGCATCAGGAACCCCCGAAGGGTTTGTCTTATTGCTTAATCCAGAGTCCTCAAGAAATGCGGCATCAGCACAAATTACAACCTTAACTATTGCAGCGACTGGTATTATAACTATGGTTATCTACCATAATAATCTAGCGCAGAATACTATGGAATTTCCAGCAGATGGAGACTTTATTTTGCTTGAGAATATAGTCACTGCTGATCCTGCAACATCTACTTACCTGAATGGCTCCATATACGCTGTCGCATCGGTTAGTGCAGATGGAAATACAATAGCCATTAATACTGCTGACCGAATAATAAATGGCACACAAATTCCACCATTAATTTCGGGAACATATCTTGGAGGAGGAACAATTGCTCGTGTCTCTAATATATTTATAAACACCAAGCAGTTTAATCCTTACGATAAAGAGGATACTAACGTATTCCTGGGTAGGGTTGATTTTGCGGTACAGAAAACTGATTTATCTGTTGATACCAATGGGAAAAAAATACCGTTCTCTGGTGGTCAAATAACTGTTGACTATTATCCAAATGATTCTCAAATATCGATGATAGAAGCAGGTAATGAAACAACATCTATTATGGGTAATTCTATTTTAGAAACGACTGCATATGACCCAGCACTTTACCCGATGGAACAATATCAATCCTTACTATGGCACCCTGTATTCTTTCAAGCGGTAACTGAGAACGTTGAACTTGTCATGAGTCTCTCTTCTAACCAAATGATTAATCCGGGAATATCTCTCAATGATTTTGAGATGGAAGCTATAACGTTGTATACTATGCGCGCTGGAAGGATGCAATAAATGGCAGGTCAAATTAATTTCACCCAGGTTGGTGCGTTTGTTGAAACGAATTTTATATGGGATGTTCAGCAAGTACAGCAACTCGATGAAATAACACCTGAGTTTAAAGAATTACTTGTTCGTCTTTACCAAAATCTTGGAAAGATGGCCACCGTTCTCAATACAAAAGACACAGGTATCTATCAACTTACAGAGTTTGTTAACGGACAACGGTTTTTTAGTAATCCTTCTTATAATTCTTCCACCAATGTCCAGCCTATCCCTCGACCCGATTATAGAATGGTCGTTAATTTTGGTGCGCTACCTAATTCAAGTATAAAATCAGTGCCGCATAATATTGCAGTTAATTCCGGAACAACATTTACTAGGGTCTATGGAGCCTCAACAAACCCTGGAGTTGCGGGAGTTATTCTGCCAAGTTTTGATCCGAGTGATATAACTAAACCTATAAATTGCTGGCCTGATAATACAAATATTAATGTTCAAACAACTAGCAATATGAGTGCTTTTACTACTACTGTCATAGTAATCGAGTACCTAAAAACATGATTTTTGTTTCTATTGTCATGGTAGTAGAATTAGTTGAAAATATGATACAAAAAATTTAGGAGATAATTATGGCATGGTCAGATTGGGCTGGTCCCCTATTAGGAACCGCAGCAGGAGTTGGAACCGCTTTTATTCCAGGCGTTGGCCCAACATTAGCACCTATTGTAGGACAAGGTGTGAATGCGAGCTTGAAGGGCATAGATACTGCAACAAAAAAAGCCCCTTATGGATCAATGAATGCGGCGCAAGCAGTTCAAGGTCCAAATGGTTTAACTCAATTATCCAAATTTACTGGTGGACCACAACAACAACTTCACGACGAAACTATTAAACAGGCACTTGCTCTACTACAAGGTGGCAAATCCCAGACTTTCCAACCGATAGCTAACGAAGCGCGTGCTAATTTTGCTTCACAAACGGTTCCCTCACTTGCTGAAAGATTTGGCGGTAAAGGAAATGAACGTGGTTCAAGCGCCTTAACTGGACAAATAGCTGGAGCAGGATCTGGTCTAGAGAGAGCATTGGCAGCATTGCAAGCTCAATATGGTCAGAAAGAACTCGGAACATTGCTTAAAACCGGACTTCAACCAAGCTTTAATAACGTTAATTTTGAAGGATCGGGAGCTTATAGTGATATCGCAGGAGATATTGGTGAATGGCTACCTAAACTTCTAGATGCGTTTAATCAATACAGAAACCAACCTAGTGAAGAAGAGGCTGGAGAGCCTGGGTTCGATCTGAATAATTTAGAGAATAACCAGCAGAAATATGATCTCGATTCTATTCTCTCTAATTTATATAGAAAACAAGTTCAAAATCAACCTGGAATGCCAGGATACCAGTATAACCTTGGTGGGAGGCCGGCGTAATGGCATTAATACAAACAATTAAACAAGCTCCAACCGGTCTAGAAAAATTTGCTACAGGTTTGAGCACAGGTCTTAAAGCTCTTGCAGAAAATAAGATCAACCAAATGCATCATCAAGCAGGATTAAAAAGAACTTCAGCAGGATTACGTGCATTGACCGAGGGCGATAATCAAATCAGCCAAGAAACCGCAGATGCGTTAGCAGAATTAGAACCCGCACTTTTAAGAGAATATGTTAAAGGTGCCGTGAATCAAAAACATGCAAAGCAGACAAGTGCTAACGGTTTAAGAGCGCTGATTCCAGAATTAACTGAACAAGAAGCTTCTCATATAGCTACTTTAACTCCCGCTATTCAGGCCGACTTTTATAAGAATTATTTGGCGAATTTACCCTCACAAGAGGCTCAGCAACCCGCTCCACAAGGTCTGGGGAATGAACCTTCGCAAGGACTAGAATTTCTTTTAGGGCAAAATATACAACAACAAATTCAGCAGCCCCCAAAAAAAAGAAATATTTTCGAATATGCTACGCAAAAAAAACCAGAAGAAGTTATAGAAAGTCCCATTCAGTTAAGCAAGGAACAAAAAATAGAATCGCACTTAGCTAAAGTTGCTGAAAAAGAAAAAACTATAGCTCAAAGAATTGCAGAAAAAAGATCTGAGAACGATAGAAAGAAACAATTAGCGCAGATGAATAAAGAAGAGCGATCAGATCAATTTAAAGTCGATAAGCAAACTCAGAAATACTACGATGCTAATCTTGAAGCAGAAAAAGCTGCTATAGGTGGGGACTTGAGATTAGATAGGATGGAAAACCTCGTTAAGAAAGGAGATCTTCCTACATCTGCATTTTATAAATTGTTTAAATATGCCGCAGACAGTAAAGTTGGTGGGACATTGCCTTTTATAGGCCATCTTGCTGATATTCCAATAAAATTATTTGGCGGTGTTGGTGAGACAACTCAGAAATTATTACACAAAGATGTCGAGGAATTCGAAAAATTAAGTGCTGATTTTGCAAAAGATGCGAAAAAATATTTTGGTTCCCGCTTGACGGACGCAGATTTGACAGCTTTCATGCGTACCATTCCCACTTTGGCACAAACTGATTATGGCAAGTTAAAAATGATAAATAATTTGCGCGCTTTTCTTGATCTAGCTCATGATGAATATAAAGTCATGGAAGAAATAATATCAGAAAACAATGGAGAGCGTCCAAAGAATTTGGAATTAGAAGTTCATAAACGCATGAAGCCCAGAATAGATGAAGTATCTAAAATATTCGTTGAAGGATATAAGAGATAATTATTCTGCTTCTCTCATACATACTTTAAAAACTGCGTACATTAAATAATATGGTAAGAGCATCAATATAAAAAATGCTCTTACTAGTTTTGTAACTCTTCTCATCATCTTAATCCTTTATTTCTCTTAGTTTATCTTCAATAACCATCGTGCACCATTCACCAAGGCGCATATATTCTTCATCAGCGGCTCTCTTAACCTGTTCATGCATTTCATCATCAACCGTAAAGAATAATTGTTTACCGTTCTTCATTTCCATCCCAACTCTTTTTCAACCTTAATCTTCTCTATTGCTGCTACAATTAACCAATCTTTAAGACTTATGTATTGATCGGCAGCCCTCTTTTTCCATTCTTTATGAACTTCTATTGGTATATCAAAGCAAATTTGCTTAAGTCCAACTCTATTTCTTGTCATTAAAAGCCTTTATTTATAACTTATATTTATAATATTACATTAATTTAAATGACTAGTCAATCCCTTGTGTTTCTAATCTCGGCATGATGTGATTAATATGTAAATTTATTCTTTCAAGGAGATTACTATGCCAAAATATTACAATCAAGTTGCTTATGGTCTTAGCCAAGGTCTTATTCAAGAACCACCAACACCTATTATTGCTAATCGCGCGCCTACTTCAAATGATATAGGGTATCCGTTAGCTTCGATCTGGATTTTCAAGTCGTCAAATGCAGCCTATATCCTTACATCTGTCGTTAGTAATGCAGCCAACTGGCTTCTTCTGGAAGTATCAGGAGGCTCAGGTGTATTCACAACTGTGACAGCGTCTGGGAACATAACTTCTACAGGGGGTAACATTTCAGCTACAGTCGGATCTGTTTCTGCTGGAACAACTGTTACCGCTGGTACAGGAGTGGTTGCTGGTACGACGGTAGTAGCAGGTACAGGTATAACGGCAACTACAGGAAATATCTCCGCATCTGCAGGTAACGTTCAAGCAAGTGCTGGTGTAATTGGCGCTGCTGTTATTGCTACAGGTGATCTTGGCGGTACTGCTGCTGAAACAACCTTAACTAACGTGAGTGTTCCCGTTGCTGGCGGTACAGGTGCATTTACAATAACATCTGCTACTACATCAGGCGCAGCTACTAATGCTGGATTCCTCAAAATGTATGTAGGCACTACTGCTGTGTTTGTTCCTTATTACACAACAACAGCTTAGAGTTTCGGGTGAACTGAGACGACTTCTGTTGTCTTAGCGGCTCATCGGTAGGGAAAGGTATGAGGCTTCTTTTCTACCGATGAGCTATACTTAATAAATTTCTTTTTCACCCCACACTTTAGGAGTTCGTTATGAACAAAATTATCTTTTTCAATCTCGAAAAACAATCAGAAAAATCTATTTATCGCCTCTCGATTCTTGCAGGAACTTCTTACGAAGCTGCAATCGAAGCATGCCAAGAATTTATTGTTAAATTGCAGGAAGATATGGCTGCTGAAATAGCTCGTTGTGAACTTTCTGATAAGAAGGTTTCTGAAGTTCAACCTGAAATTACAGAAGTTATTAGTCCAGAACTTACGGAGTAAACCTATGGCAGTAAAAAATAGCGTTGCAGCATTAGCAGCTTCTCAATTAGCGTTTGGTTCCATATCAGGAACCTACGCTCTTTTGGGAACCCTATCTAATGCATGCTTCATGATAAGAATTATTAATACTACCGATGAAGCTGTTCAGATTTCATACAATGGATCAACGCTTAATGATGTAGTTCCTTCTGGAAAGGTAGCCGAATTAAATTTCCAAACCAATTCACAGCCTAATACTTCTATTGCAAACATGGCAGCTGGAACTCAAGTATGGGTTGGTGGAGCTACAGGAACAGAAGGCGCAGTATATCTTTGTGGGTATTATAGTCCACAAGCAGCAAGCAAATAGGAGTTATTATGTCTTCAGCAAATTTAGCCGTTAGACTCTATCCAGAAGTATTAAGAACTCTTGCTTTTGGGTCTATTTCGGGAACATATGCAGGAATTGGTACACCATTACTTAATCCATCACGCATATTATACATAGTTAATACTACCGATGTACTTTTAACTTTTAGTTTTGATGGTATCAATCCACATTTTGTTATACCATCTGGATCTTATATCTTGATAGATATCACAAGCAATATGACTCTTACTGGTGGAGCTCTAAATATTGCTGCAGGACAAAGAATATATGTTGAAGGAGCTCCTACTCTAGGAGCAGTATATCTTTCCACATTTTACGGAAGTGGAGCCCTCTAATGTCACAATTATCACGCTTTCTAATATCGTCAGGTCCAGGCTCCGGAACGGTAAAAAGCATTATATTCAATGGTGGGTTAACATCTACGCCGGATCCAGTTACAACTACCGGCACGGCAACTATAGATCAAACAAATCTAACCGTATTAGATGGTACTGTTTACTGGGATACTGGAACACAGTTATTAAATACCACGGCTACTGGAACAGCTGGGGAAGTTCTCACAAGCCAGGGCGCTGGTCTACCACCTATATACATGGCAGCTCCTGGAACCACACTTACATTTGATGCTGATTCAGGGAGTGCAACGCCAGCTGCCAATGTAATTAACTTCTTAGGTGGTTCAAATATAACTTCAGCTGCCGCAGGATCGACTGTTTCTTATAGATTATCTGGAACTACAAATCATACGGTTCAACTTGGTAACTCTACTGGATCACTTAATTCACTAACTAATGGAACTACAGGACAAATTCTTACTGCTCAAACAGGCGCCGATCCCATATGGACAGCTCCGGCAACCAGCGGTACGGTAACGAGCGTTTCAGGTGGTAATAATATTACTATAACTGGAACCGCTACTATAAACCCAACGGTTAACGTATCTGGAACAACAACCCATGCAGTACAAATTGGTAACGCAACTGGATCACTTACATCACTAGCCGTAGGAACTACAGGGCAAGTACTCACAGGGGTTACTGGTTCAGATCCGGTATTTGCTAGCCCAGCTGCTTCAGCAATTACCATAACGGGTGATAGCGGAGGAGCCCTTGGGCCATCAAATGCTTTCACATTCACGGGTGGCACAACCGGTCTCACTTTTTCTGGATCAGTGACTACTGAAACACTTAGTGGAACCCTTGCAATAGCGAATGGTGGTACTGATGCTACAAGTTTCGCCCATACCGATGGTGTAATCTATTATGACGGAACTAGGTTAATTGCTACGAGCGCTGGTACAACCGGACAAGTATTAACCGGTGTGACTTCAGGTGCTCCAGTATTTGCTTCGCCGGCCGCATCCTCAATATCTATTACAGGTAATACCGGAGGAGCACTAACTGGTAATGCATTTACATTTAGTGGTGGAACTACAGGACTTAGTTTTGGCGGTTCAGGAACCACAGAAACTCTCAGCGGAACATTGGCTGTTGCTAATGGTGGCACTAATGCAACTTCATTTGCAACAACCGATGGTGTTGTTTATTACGATGGTACAAGATTAGTCACTACAGCTGTCGGATCAGCCACTCAAGTTTTAACGTCTAATGGTGCAGGCGTAGCGCCTACATTTCAAGCGGCTGCTTCAGGTGGAATAACCACTATAAATGGTGATTCTGGGTCTGTAACTGGATCAACAGTTTCTATTAAGGGAAATGGTGTCTCTGGATCTGGACAAACTGTATTGTTTTCAGGATCTGGAACAGCTATGTCTTTTAATGTTACGGATGCCAATGGTAATACTACAATTGGAAAAACAGTAGGTAAGGCTGCTATGTCTGGACAACAGAATGCAGGAATCGGATTTCAAAGTCTTGGTGCTTTGACTACAGGAAGTAATAACTATGCGCTTGGATATAATTGCCTCAATTTATGTACATCGGGTGCCGGTAATATTGGAATAGGATCTGGAGCTGGTAATGGAACAGTATTAACCAATTTCAGTACCTATATCGGCTATTCGGCCGGATCAAGTGTAGATGGCGCTAACAATACCATGATTGGATTTTTTGCTGCACCATCATTATTGACGGGAACACATAATGTTATTTTAACTTCATATGAAGGCGGGATAAATTGGACCGGATCAGAAAGCAATAATATTACCATTGGAGAAGCTCCGGGAACTGCTGGAGACAATCATATATTAACTATTGGTAACGGTACTGGTACTGGTACTGGTCAATTAAATAAAGCTTTTATATCGGGAATAACGGGTATAACCGTCACGGGGACAGCCGTCCTGGTGTCAAGTGGAAACCAATTGGGTATCGCAGTTTCTTCAAAAAAGTATAAAGAAAATATCGAAGATCTCGGAGATGTTTCATCATCTATTCTAGATTTGAGGCCCGTATCATTCAACTATACAGTTGGCGATGATCATTCACAACAAACTGGCCTTATTGCTGAAGAAGTTCATGAAATCATGCCATCACTTGTAGCGTTCGATAAAGATGGTGAAGTTCAGGCCGTTAAATATCACGACCTTCCTGTATTGATTCTCAATGAACTCAAAAAATCTTTAAAACGCATAGAAATTCTTGAGGAGAAACTCAATGTCAAATAATAGTGATTTCAGACTTAATGGTCTCAACCCTCTCAGTTATATGGGTGTTAATCCCCGTACACCTGTACCATTTTATTCACGTCCGATGGACCCAACATCCACGGACTATGCCAACTTTATCTTAGGAACAATATGGCTTAATACTACAAGTGAAGCCATATGGATGCTGGTAAGTAAATCTGCGCAAGTTGCAACTTGGGTAATGATATCCACAGGTGCTTCAGGAACAGTAATAGAACTTACTGGAAACTCTGGAGGTCCAATTTTACCATTAGCGGGAAATATAAATGTCGTCGGTGATGGAACGACCATAACCGTGGTTGGTAATCCAGCAACTCATACACTTACTATTTCAGCAGTTAATACAGGAACAGTTTCGACCTTGACGGGAAATTCTGGAGGAGCTGTAAGTCCCACGGCTGGAAATATAAATGTTATTGGCGATACAGTGGGCATTACAATAACAGGAAATCCAGGAACTCATACTTTGACTGCTTCTCTTGTTGGTGGCGGACAAGCTGCGCAAAGTTTTCCCACAGATTCAGGAACAGCACTCCCAATAGCAGGCGTTCTTAATGTGTTAGGTGGAACTTCTGGAAGGGATATAAATACGTCCGGTTCTGGAAATACTATTCATGTTGATCTTAAAAATGCTATTACCCTGGGAGATCTTACCCCGATCGCGGCAGGAAGTCCGGGAATAACGATGACAACAGGTGATCTAGTATTTAGCGGATCTATAACATCTCCTAGTACCATTCAGATGATCCGTTGGACGAGTTTCAACAACAGAATTCTATTCTTTGATAATAACGTTTTCATTGGAGAAACTGCAGGTAATACTACATTAACTGTGGGTGTAGGTATTTTTAACGTCGGAGTTGGTCCTCAAGTACTTCAATCACTTACGACCGGTCCAGGGAATAATGCCTTTGGGAATGCCGTATTGCAAAGTTGTACTACTGGAAGCAATAATCTTGGGATGGGATATGTTTCCCTTCAGGCATTAACCACGGGATCATCTAATGTTGCAATAGGAGATAGCTCGTTAACACAATTATTGACTGGATCAACTAATATTGCGATCGGTCATGGCGCTGGCGGATCATATATTGGTGCTGAATCGAATAACATTATCATTGATAATGGAACAGGTATCGCGGTTGCGGGCGAGTCGAATAAAACTAAAATAGCAGGCATTCGTGGCACTACAACCACGAATAATAACGCAGTCGCAGTTCTCATAGATTCCGCGGGACAATTAGGAACTGTTTCATCTTCTATTCGCTTCAAAGAGAATGTTAACGATATGGGCGAAATAAGCTCGCCAATAATGTTTCTACGTCCAGTTACATTCAATTACAAAGAGCGTTCCGCTAATGAAATCCAAGTTGGTCTTGTAGCAGAAGAAGTTGATAAAGTAATGCCCAATCTTGTAGCTCATGATAACGAAGGTGAAATATTTTCTGTTAAATACCATGATCTACCAGTTCTACTATTAAATGAGCTCCAAAAGCAATCTAAGTTAATCGCTGATCTGCAAGACAGAATCGCAATTCTGGAGAAGAATTAGTATAATATATTGATCTTTAAATCACACTCTCCGTGTAAAAAAAAGCCATATGTAAAAGGAGTCTTTACATATGGCTTTTTAATTAAGCGTCGTGTTACAAAATATATCTCTATCTCTTGGCTTATTAATATCCTTGATACATGAGCTTAAATTTATTCTCGTCGAATGAAACCCATTTTTTCGTAATAAAATATATTACTTTTCCATGAGATATATAAAAATAACGGCAATGATATAATAATTATTAATGTTTTATAAATTTCTTTCATATCTTTTCCCATCTAGGTTCTTGAGGTATTCTTTTTGCAATGATTATATTATTAGCATACTTGTTCATATCCGTGCTCATCTAGGTTTTTCAGTTTTTTATCTTCATTCCACTTTTTATATATTTTATGAGTTTAGGTTTCAGGAGCTCTTCATGCCAAACCCAGCCGATGCAGTCTCCGGTTTGATGATCTAAATATGGTAGTAACCAATCTATAAACAGTTCGATTTCGCTATCATAATTCTTGGTATCACTTCTCGAAAATATTTTATTTCCTTCAAAGAAATTAAAAGTTTCAGGGATATGATACACACTATTCATATATCCAATTGCTCGCCAATGAGGACAGGAGAAAAACGGGTGATTAGGAATAGCGGTATCTTTAATCTCAACTCTATCCCTAAATAAGTATTTTAATATATTAAGAACATCAGGCGGTATAGATGATTCTTTCTTTAACGTGCATTTAAGGACTAATTCGGTATAGGTTCCCATTAGTTTAAGTAACCTTTCATATCATTATATAATTCATCCATTTGGTAAGCATTTATTGAGCTTTATTTCCCTACTTCTATATAAGAGAATTACATAATCTCCATTGGTTATATTATCTTTAAACGAATAATCATTTTCTTTAATATAATTATGCCATCCGCCATAGTAACCATTGCTCTCATTTCTATAAATGATATCGACATAGCCCTTTTTTGTTTTTAATAGATAGCCATATAGATCTATAGACTCTGCATCCCGGTATTTGGATTCGAAATTATGCGATTCTTCTTTTGTGAAATATTTTTTCTCGATACCTATAACTTCTTCACCTAATAAATTTTCTATATTTAAAATATCTTCAAAGTAACAACTTGAGCAGCAATCACCCTCGGTTTCATAGAGGAATCCGTCACGATACCCATCAAAAAACATTAAATAAGACTTACATTCCGATATATATATTCGCCATACTATTTTCTTGAATAATTCAATCATATCTTTTCCCATCTTGGTTTTTCGGGATCATCGCTGCGCTGGATATATTCTTCGACGACCATATTCATTACATTAATTACATGACAATATGTACCTTTGTCAGCCTCGTCTAGAATAGATGGAGGTGCATGGCGTATTATAATCTTCATTACTTATCCTTTATTTACCAAGTACTACTTTTATCAATTTATGAAAAAACATTATGGATATAAGGCATGCGCTTAAACCTAAAAATAATTCATATGAAATCATTATTTACCATTTCTAAGCAATTTTATTTCTCTTACTTTACGAATAGAGGCACTGTATTTTTCTTTAGGAAGATCTGCTACAGATAATAATTTGAATCCTTCTAATATTTGTTCAGCAATATCTGGATATTCTGATAGCTCATATTCCAATTCTTCAAGCTGCTCTTTAGTAATAACCTCTGAAGATTGCTTTTTTGGATCATATTTCGCATTCAACGCTGTCCCTTTTGCGAATGTTTCCCTTGATGTGGCAACTGCGCGTTCGCCATCATCATCATCTGAATCATCTGTTACGACGACTCCCACAAGGGCTCCATATGAATATCTGCGAAGGTATGTCAGATACGATCCGAGAGCTTGCACATCATTTTTAGGCGGAAGAACGCGCATGTTAGTTTCTATCCATTGACCACTAGAATGCATCAATACCGTATGTATCATTGTTGCGCCATTATCATCAGTAATAATCTGCTGCGTTACGCTCAATCCATTCTTGGTTAAACTCGGGCGTGATACGCGTACTATTTCAGATAAATCCGCATAAGAAGATTTAAAATATGGATTCTCACTATTAAGACCAGCGGTAGGCATTTCACTTTGAGCTTTTGCTAATGCTGTGGATAATTCATTAATTTCTTCAGATCTATGCTTTGGTTTTCTGAGTGCAACTTCTTGAGCTGTCCATTCGGCACGTAAGCATTCTTCTTTTTCTTTTTGAATCTTACCAACGAATTCTAATATTTTATCTATTTCCATTGCTGTCCAATATTTTTCTTTAGTAATTTTATTATTTCATTATCATCATCATCAGCAGCACCTTGAAGGTCATCAGTTAATCCGCTAATGCTTTTGTAATGCTCATAACGTTCTTCATATTTTTTCTGAATCTTGCGAGGCAATTTCATGACTGGTATTTTATCTATTTCCATTATCTCTCCATAATCATTGCAAATATGTTTACCTGGATTGCCACAAACATATAAAGCGGACTACCACTTATACCATAAGCAGCCATGCCAAATAATACGTTGGCTATATATAATAAGTTCTTATCCATTAAGTTAACCAATCTATTTTTTCAGGATATAACAAACAAGCAATGCATTTTTTATCTTGAGTACATTTACACATTATTTCTCCACTAATTTATTGATTGCACCTATTTATAAGTATATACTATACTATATACATTTCAATATCTAGATGGTTAAATATGATAATTAATAATGAGTTAATGACAACTATAAGTGCGGCGAGATTCTTAGGGGTATGCAAACAAACTCTCTATAGATGGGACAAGCTAGGAAAGCTTAGGCCCTTAAAGATGTTTGGTGGCTATCGCTATTATAGAATAGAAGATCTTAAAAAGTTTAAAGAAAAAATTGCCGAATGAATAAATATAATCCATAATAGGTAGATTTGTTTGTGCGATGTGCACAGCAGAATGGCAAGCTACATGAGTAACTTGTAACCGAACTATCACTAAAATAAAAGCCCAGTTTTTACACTGAGCTCAAATTTTTTACTTCTATCAAACTTGAATCGGGCGATCGAAGAAAGGACAAAACAACATGAATAACTTAGGGAAATTATCATGATATTTCAACAAAGAACTCAACAAACGAGATCAATGTATGTTTAATATTAAACGATTCCCCAGACTTGTCAACAGTTCTCAAGTAAAAGATGTGTATCCTGTTAAAGATATTCAACTTAATCCTTTTAAATATCTCTCAAAGAACCTATCTGAAAAACAACGATTAGTTTTAAACTATCTTCTTTTTATATCTTCGCGTTCTCCAGATATATACCCAGAACAGAAAACCATAGCTAAGCATGCTGGTCTTTCGCGCGAGTGGACATCAAAAACAATCGGAGAGCTCTGTTCTATGGGTTTACTCAACAAAGTATACCGAGCAAATCATTCATGCCTTTATAGGGTATCCTCGTTCTTCAATAAATCATGGGTACGAGAAACACTTAAACCATTATTCTCATCTTTGGGATGGGTAGCAATCATCTTTTCTACAGGTATAAACGGGATCACTTCACACGATATCAAGAACAGTTTTATTTATAAAACAAACACTACTAATATTAGTAGATTAAGTAATATTAATTTCATAAAGGGAAAAATGGAGAGAGTAGTAAACCCCATAATTCAACGACTATGTGATAAAATAAAATTCGATGACTATATTCTTACCGAAGTTTCGAAATATCCCGATAAGATTTTGGAATTAGCTGAGAAACTATTCGAATCAACGCCCAATATTAGAGATCGACAGGCATTCTTTCTGGGGATCTGTAAAAACGAGACATTAAAAGCCCAGAATCCAGAGAAATATAGTTATAAACATAAGATGGTTTCTGATAATAAACCGTCACAATCTCAAACTTCTCAATACAAACCATGGGCTAAGTCTGAACGGACTGAGGAGCAGATACAAGCTAGTATGGCTGCTGCTCGGTTACGTCGACAGAAGACATTAGATCATATAAAATTGGTTAGTCGTATTTAAAAAAATAAACTATGGGATTAAGAATGGACCAATTAAAGTCTTCGCGACTCACCAAATATTTACCAGATGAAGAAATTACATCCCTCCGTGATGGATTTTATAATGAACTTCAACTTCTTTATTTTTTAAGGAATTTTATTATATCTAAAGAACACACCTCTGAAGAGCTAAATAAAATTGATAAAATTATAGACAGAGTTAAGTGGTATCTTTTCGATTTAATGTCTGAAGTTGGAAGTAGATTACAAATAACTACCGATGTCTTCACTGAAATCGCTGAAATAATGGCGCGTGAAGAGCAATTTATTAATAATAAGTGATATAGCTCTTTTTATGAATTTAATCTAAGCTAGATCAATTTAAAAATATGGGAGTAGTAATGAATTCTTCGTATATCATTCTCGGTGATCCGATACCTTTAGCTAGACCAAGAATGTCAGGGCCTTCACGTATCGTTTATGATTCACAAAAATTATTAAAGCATAGTCTTATCCATCAGCTTCTTAAACAACGCGGTGATACTCCACTTCTTTCTGGGGCGTTACATCTTGATGTTACTTTTTATCTCAAGATCCCTAAGTTATCTCTTATCAAGATGAAAGAAAAAGTTGGCCAGTACCATGTATATAAGCCAGATTTAGATAACTTAATTAAGATGATATTAGATGTTGCCTCTATGAAAGACTTTGATGATGTAGATGGCGTTCTTATGCATGATGACTGTATAGTCTCTTCTATTAATGCTAAGAAAATTTATGATTTAGAACCCCGAACTGTATTTACCTTGAGTGAACTTAAATGAAGATATTTTTAGCTATAGCGGCATTCGCTATCAATGACTTTGGTGATATTGCCATTGAACCTTTAGTGACCTACGCAGAAGTAAGAGAAGTAAATGACTTTGATTTCTGCTGCGAAGATTGTTTTAAGAACATGTGTGAAGATTGCTTAGATAAATTATTCCCTGAAGAAGAACTAGTTTTTTGCGATGAAGAAAGCTCAAATGAAGAAACTACTTCAAAGTAATACTTCTGTAACCAAAACTTCTCATATTAGCCTTAAAGTTCCCAATGGGTCAAAAAAAGTGTTTGAAGAGATTATTGATGGTATAACTGGTGATAAAAAACTCATAAGCGAAGAATTTATTGAAGATTTAGCACGTCAGTCAGTTCAATCCGCGCTCAATAAGAAAAATGATATCAAAGCTATGGGTTTCTTCTTAAGACTCGGTTATGGATCAGATTCTATAAAGAGATGGTCAGAGCGATCAGAGAAGTTCAAAAGGCTCTATGAGCAGCGTAAAGACATAATAGGTCTCAAGCGCGAAACAGGAGCTGGTCTTAAAGACTTTGATGAAGACAAAGAATACATACGTCTCAACGAGAACTTTATACGCCTTTCTATGCCTCTTTATGATCCTGAATGGATTGAGAATGAGAAGCGTATTGCAGCACTTAATAAAGAATCCGAGAAACCTGCAATTCAATATGTCGTTATCCCTGAATTTCCGAAAGAGTAGACATGACAGATATCCCAGAAAAATACGGCAACTGGACTGTTCTCAAGGAATGGAAGAAATTAGGCAAAGGAACCATGGTCCTTTTAAAATGTGACTGCGGTACCGAAAGAGAAATGACCAAGAGTCAGTTCAGAAATACAGGAACTAAGATGTGTAAGAGCTGCAGTATAAAAAAGAACCATGACGTTCCTCTATTCAAAAGATTGTGCAATGTTCGTCAGAATGGCAGCTTTAATAAATCAAAAATATTCTTGGATCAGGTATGATAGGCGAGATTCCATTACATATTGTTCTTTTAGCTCTTTCACTTGATGGCAGATTAAAGTGTGATAAGCCACAGTTGATAGTAGTAGAAGATAAAATAGAAATAGCATCCCCGAAGTGTATAATTCCGCGTAAGTTTAAATCTAAAAAGAAAAGTATGTTCTTCATAGGCGAGGATAATTAATGGAATCAGAAAAAATATTGGATCTTACCACTAACAAACCAACTTGTGGTGAAGAGCGATGCATAACGTATTATATTGAAAAACAATTTCAATCCCTTCTGACCGGCATAGAAGAAGAGAAGCTTTCAAAAGCTCTAATCAAGATAAAAGAAGCTTATAAAGATATAACGGGTATTTGCATCGATGCTCTTATAAGTGAAAAGCTCTGTGCGTTCTGTATAAACCCATGCCAAATTTGCCATAAATTACCATGATATATGAACCACAATGGATTAAAGTTTCTGATCAACTTCCTGAAGCATATAGTCAAGTTTTAGTTACTAATTCGAAACATAGTTTCCACATTTGGATAGCTTATTATGAATATGACAGAAGCGTTTTCATGTGGTCACCCGAGAGAGATATCAAGTCTGTTCCTTTAGAGGTTACTCATTGGATGCCTGTCCCAGAAAATCCTTGGTTTAAAGAGAATAGATCGGTGAATTACGAAAAATTTACGGCACCTTTCAAACTTGATATCGAATATCCTAGTGAATAATTATGACAAAAGAAATAACAGATAGAACTGGAGAAGTTTTTGGTCAATGGACTGTGCTTGAAACAGTAGTGGACGAAAGACTCGGAAAAAAATTAATATTCTATAAAGCTCAATGTAAATGTGGTTTAATACAATTGCTTTATCAAGGAAATATTAAGAGATCAAATCAGTGCCAAAAATGTTATCTAGATGAAATGTCGGGTGATATGATTAGTAGAAAGTTCAATCGACTTACCATTAAAGAATTAACACACTCTGATGGTAATAATAAATATTATAAATGCATCTGTGATTGCGGGAATGAGCGCATTTGTAACGGAAGCGCTTTAAGGCGTGGGCAAGTAAAGCAGTGTCATGAATGTAAAAATAATTCATGTAAAACCCATGGAATGAAAAATACTTCTATATGGATAATCTGGATGGGCATGTTGGCTCGATGCAATAATCCAAAGAATAAAGCTTATAAAAATTATGGCGGACGTGGTATTAAAGTATGTAAAGAATGGCATACTTTTGTTAGTTTTTATGCTGATATGGGGGATCGTCCAGCAAATCTTCAATTAGATCGCATAGATAATGATAAGGGATATTTTAAAGAAAATTGTAGATGGATAACCTCTAAAGAAAATAATAACAATAAGAGGCCGCGTGAACATTGAATCAGTAATACATCTTAATAAATTTTCGCCTCGCCAATATCAATTACCGGTTTGTCAGGCATTTGAAAATAAAAAGTACAAAAAGTTTCTCATAGTCAATCCCAGAAGGTCAGGTAAAGATTATGAATGGTGGGCGTTAATGATTAGAGAGGCTATTCGAATACCTGGATTATATCTTTATTGTTTGCCCACTTTTTCTCAAGCTCGTTCAGTTATCTGGGAAGGTAAAACCAACAAAGGAGAAAATTTCATCGATGAAATACCTAAAGCACTTATTACTAAAATCCGTAATGATACTATGTCTATTAATCTTGCTAATGGCTCTCTCATTAGGCTTGTGGGTAGCGATAGTTATAACACGTCTATAATCGGTAGTAACCCCAGAATGATAGTTTTTTCAGAGTATGCCTTATGCGATGAGAATGCTTATAAACTTGCTGCTATGCCGATTCTTCGTGCTAATGACGGCATCGTTGCCTTAATTTCAACCCCTCGGGGAAAAAATCATATGTACGAGCTCTATCAGATAGCAAGGAACTCAGAAGATTGGTTTACTCAGTTTCTAACTATTGAAGATACTGGGCATATATCAGCTCATGAAGTGCGCAAAGAGATAGAATCGGGCGAGATATCTGAAGACTTAGCGATGCAAGAATATTATTGCTCATGGGAACGCGGCCAAGAGGGTTCTTATTACGCCAAATATATAGACAAGATGCGTCTACAATCGAGGATTGGGCATGTACCTTGGGAACCGTATCATAAAGTGCATACTGCTTGGGATCTTGGGATTAAAGATGCCACAGTTATTATTTTCTTTCAGGTTATTGGAGAGACTGTTCGTATTATCGATTATCATGAACAAAGTGACAAGGGTATGGATCATTTCGCGAATATAGTTTTGAATAAACAATATGTTTACGGCTCTCATTTTCCCCCACATGACATTATGGTGCGTGAATTGTCGCGCGGATTATCGCGTAGAGAAATGTACCGCGAGCTTGGTATTAAATTTACTGAGCCAGTTATGATTGGCATTGAAGATGGTATAGAACTATGCCGTAGAACCTTCAACAAAGTCTGGATAGATGAACAAAATTGTAAGAAACTTATTAAATCTTTAGAAAACTATCGCGAAGAGTATGACGACAAGCGCAAAGTATATAAGGGGCGCCCGCTCCATGATCATACAAGCCACGGAGCAGACGCTTTTAGGTACTTATGTGCTAGTTTGCCAAAAACAAAAGATGGGTTATCTAAAGAGAGATTAGAAAGAAATTATAGAGAAGCTGTATATGGCGACCAAACAAGTCAGGCGCCGTTTTTTAGGACCGATTTACCGGAGTATTAATTATGAGAATATTTATTAGTGGTTCAACCATTGAACAAATTGAAGACATTAAGAACAACAATGTCAAAAGTGTAACTATCATGGCCACAGAAGATTATGAGAAGTTACTAGCAAAGGGAGATGCTGCACTTCCCGAAAATTTTGATAAAGAGGCGCACCTAGAATATTTAAAATCCATGTCATCAGGAGAACTTGATGAATATTCTAAACAATATTGCCAAGATCTTGGCCAAATGACTGTTTTTATGAATCATGAATTGATTATAAAAGAAATTGAATAATTATGAGAATCTTCATGCACGCCAAAACTCTAGAACAGATCCAAGCAATAAAAGAAAATAGAATCAAAAGCATTTCTATTATGCCCACTGAATACTTTAAAGATCTGCTGCGGCAAGCAAATCTTGGAGTAAATATCGGAGAAACTAAAGAGTTCACTGATAAACTAATTATGAAAGAATTAGAATGAATTGGTTATCATTTGAAGCGATAAAGCCTGATAAAAACTATAATTCATATCTCGTGGCTGGGTATGGATTTTTTGGCATAGGAACTTGGGAAAATGAAAAAGGATGGACCGAGGTCTATTTGGGAGATTTTCCGTTTGGTCAAAAAGGCTTAGATAAAGATTACTATTTATCATCAATGAATATTATAAAATATTGGTGTGAAATACCGGAGTACCCAGAATGAATTTATTTAAATTTTACTTATTTAAGATCCTGAGATTTCTTATCTATTACGTTCCAAATCCTATATTGTTTTCCGAGAGAGATCGTCGCGCTGCCATTATCGATCGTAAGAACCGTGAATTCGACGATAAATTAAGAAAACAAGCAGAAAGTGATATGGATAAATTTCTTGCATCAAAAAATGCTCAGGAACTGGAAGAATTAGTATCTACTAATTGCGAACCATATCCTCCTGGTAAAATTATTGTACATACTAAAAAAAATTATAAGAAGATACCCTTAGGTATGAATATAGAGACGAGAGAGACTCAACGATGAAAGTCTTTGAATTTTTAAGAACAAACCTTAAGAATATTAAAATTAAGGCGTCGTTTACTCCGCAACGCGCAGATCATATTGCGCCACAAAAGTTAGAAGATACTACCCAAGAAGATGAAGCAGTACAGAAAGCGCGTGAATATGTAAAACGCATATTCACTGAACAGCATGAAGCAATGCAAGCACGCGCGTCTAAAGCACATAACCCTAACTGTATCGATAGCTTTTTATGCTTCAGCAATCCTTGTTGGGAATTCGAACCAGATGAAATTGTGAAACATAAAAGTACCTGTGATTCGGAATCGGTCGAGTGGGCTACTTGTTGCCGTAAGTTAAGTAAGAAGCGTAAGAAAGTCGCAGACAAAGACTTTATGAGTGATTCATTTGTTATTGCGCCAAAGATAAAATTAAAAGAGAAAGACTGTTGATGGAATTCCCTGAAAAATTGAATATAGATACTGACCATGATTATCAACGACTAGGACAATATCTGGTCAATAGAGTAGAGCCACGCGATATATTTTATGTTGGTAATACTGAACTCTTAAGACTTATTGATGAATGGAAGTTTCCCCAAGCTAAATAATAATGAAATATATTCTACCCATAGCTGAGAGCGGCCAATCGCCCATTGAGGTGCTTTCCATATATAACACCACGACCCATCCTTAACGGGGGCTGCATAACTAATTTTCTGCTACCAACTATGGGTGCTATTCGAGATCAGCGAACAGCTTCTTTATAAAGACCCTAAATATTATTATATATAAAATACTTGATTCCGTATCCCCATAATTCTACACTATGCCAAATGAATAGATGGTGGTTTTGTCCCCCTATACCCTATTTTCCATCATCTATTCTAAAAAAATTAGGAATTTACTCGTAGTAGAAAGGGTTTATCATTATTTTCCCACAGCTTGGACCTGAATATTTAGGCTCATCTCCCGATGATCGCGGTATTCTTGCCCGTATACAAACCTTTTATGCTGAATCTGTAACAATTAACCAAGCCTTTTGGCAGGAAGCTGACACTGATACTCGTTATGAGGCAGGCGATCAGAGCTTCTTTAATGATCTTTATGGGAACCTACCCGCTAACAGAAGACGCCAATTTAACTTCAATAGAATAAAGCCTGTTATTAACATGATTTCTGGTTACCAAAGACGTAACCGTAAGTCGACCATTGTCACCCCGATAGAAAATGGCGATGCAGAGACCGCGGATCAATTTACCAAGGTCATCATGCATATCGACAGAACGCAAGGCGTACTAGAAACTATATCTGATTCATTTCATGGGTCGTTAGTTACTGGGATGAACTTGCTCTACGTATGGAATGATCTTCGGTCCGATCCTGTTTCAGGTAATATAAAAGTTGATAACTGTTCTTATAACAGTTTTCTTATTGATCCGTACTTCCGCAAAACGGATCTATCAGATTGCCGTGGGATCTTGCGTCGCCAGTTCATGAACAAACGACAAATCATCTCTATCCTGCCACAATATGCTGACGAGATCCTTGGCCTTATGACACATGACTCTGGTTCTGGGCGTGATGGTAAATTCCAATTCATGCCCGAGTCATATTCTTGGTCTGTAAATAACTTACTTACTTATGACGAATTCTGGTACCAAGACTTCAGAGAGCAGCGGATGCTCGTTGATTCTGAAACTGGCGAGTCTATGGAGTGGACAGGAAAAGACGAGGATGCTCTTAAACTTTACTTACAAACATACCCAAGTGTAACTGTAGTTAAACAAGAAATACCTACTGTAAGACTCGCTATTGTAGTTGAGAATAGAGTATTCTACCATGGACCAAATCCGCTCGGTATAGATAAATATCCATTCGTACCAGTTTTCAGTTACTATAATCCACAAATGCCTTATATGCCTTACAGAGTAGCAGGTGTTGTTCGTGGATTGAGAGATGCACAATATTTATATAATAGAAGAAAAGCTATCGAGCTCGATATCCTCGAGTCTCAAATAAACTCAGGATTTAAGTACAAGGAAAACGCCCTCGTTAACCCGAAAGATATTTTCTTAACAGGGCAAGGGCGCGGTTTAGCACTTAAAGAAGAAGCGCTCATGACTGATGTTGAGCAGATCATCGCTCCGCAAATTCCACCATCGATGATTGAACTTTCAAAAATCTTAGCTGATGAAATTCAAAAAATTAGTGGCGTTAATGAAGAACTTCTGGGTGCTGCTGTGGATGATAAGGCTGGCATACTCAGCATGTTACGTCAAGGTGCTGGTCTTACCACTCTGCAGATATTATTCGACAACCTAGACTATGCGCAGAAGCTATTAGGTGGAATTATGATCGATATTATCCAAGCAAACTATATGCCTGGTAAGATTAAGAAGATTCTCGAGGGTGCTGAACCAACTGCGCAGTTTTATAATAAAGCTTTCGGTAAATATGGCGCTGCTGTTGAAGAAGGATTCAATACTACTACACAGAAACAGATGCAATTTGCTCAGCTTCTACAACTTAAAGAAGTTGGTGTTCCTGTACCTAATGACCAATTGCTTGAAGCGTGTACTTTACAGAACAAGAAACAACTTATCGAATCTATTCAGAAAGCAGAGCAGGCTGAGGCTCAAGTGCAGCAACAACAAATGCAATCTCAAATGCAATTACAACAAGCTCAAGCAGAACTGGCTCACGCGCGTTCAGTTGCTGATATAAGTCTTGGTGGTGAACGTGATGCGCGTTCAGTTTCAGACCGTGCTCTTGCTATTCAGAAACTATCTGAAGCTAATAAGAACGATGAACAAGCATTACTTGAAAAAGTTAAGATCTTAAAAGAATTAGAAATGATGGATCTGAGCCATATCGAGAAACTTATTGCTATGGCCAACGCACTCAAGATTGCAGAACAATCGAGCATTCAATCACCTGAACCATTACAGAACTCTACTCAGCCAGCAGCTTCTTCCGTGCAAAGTAGTGCTGCTGGCGCTCCAATACAAGTGTCTAAACAACCTCAAACCCTAGGATAACTTATGTCATTTATTTCATTACTTGGTGCTATTGCATCTAACATTAATGCATCTAATATTTCAGAGTTTGTACAACTCACTGAAAATCTAGTGGGAATTGGAGAATCTCTGGTAAGTGAAATTGAATCGGTAGTAAAGCCAGCAGTTGCAGCACAACCCGCATCAAAGGTAATTGCATCTGTTTTGGCACCAAGTGCGTTCCCAGGAACCGCTGCGAACAGTTAAAAAATTCTATCGTGTCCATAGTGGGCATAGTTAGAGGCATAACCCTTGCATCAGTTGTCGACAATTTGTCGACAGTTGGCATGCAGTTACTAAGAAAGGCCTATTATGGCAAAAAGATACCACCAATCAGTACGCGATCGTAAAGATGAGGCATATGGAGAAGGTAAATACGAAGGTTCACGCGTTTCACATGCAAGAGATCAATTTAATGACGAACGCAGAAACGACAAAGACGGCATGAGAATGGATCCACGCAAACCGCTTGGTGAAGAATTCTATGCTGGCGGAGGCGCACGTCGTCGTATGGAATTAGAAGATGGCGGCATGATCCACGAAGATCACTCAGCAATTGCTAACCTTCCACAAAATGTAATGATGAAAGCTTATCCTAAAACTGGTCCTTACATGCCAGAAGATTTGGATGACAGAATCGAAGGCGTAGATCGTCAAATGGATTTTGATGATTCACAACGTCGTCGTCACTTCTTCCCAAAGAAAGTGTAGTCATGCCAGCAATGGTAAGAGATCCAAAGAACAAGGGAACTAAAGTTGCATTCAAAATTCTAGGGAAACCTCAGAATATGCAAGATCAGGAATCCCGAAAAGAATTTGAGATCGAAAAACGTTTAGCGTACGAAGACACCCGTCTGGTTCGTTAAGGAAAGAGGAGCTTAAAACGCTCCTCTCTTTTAAGGAGAATACAATGGAATTCAAAGTATATGCAGGTAACTACATCGACCCTATTGATAATGTAGATCCACGCAGAAAGCAAGAGCTTATAGATGCTCGTATGATCCAAGAAGATCATAATGCTATGGCAAATTGTTCGACAAAAGTTATAAATAGGGAATTTAATGCATGGAGATACCCTGAGCGTCTTGCAATGTATAATCAAAATACTGGTAAAAAATTAAATAGTGATTGGAAGTAAATTATGAAAATGCCAATGAAAAAAGAAGATAAAGCTAAAATGCCTAAATCTCCTATGAAGAAATACAAGAAAGATAAAAAAGGCAAAATGCCTATGAAAAAAGATTGTCCTTGTAAGTAATAGGAATATCATGGCAGAAAAATGGATACAAGACGCGATTAAAAAGCCCGGTGCTCTTAGAAAAGAACTCAAGGTTCCTAAGGGTAAGAAAATACCTAAAAAAGAACTAGAAAAAGCTGAGAAGAAGCCTGGGAAAGAAGGTCAGCGAGCTCGTTTAGCAGAGACTTTGGGTAAACTTAGAAAAAAGAAAGGCAAATAATGCCAATTCTAACTAAATCAGCTCCTAAAAAGGATAAAAAGAAACGCATGAAAGAAGAGATGACTAAATTCTCTGAAGGCAAGCTTCATAGCGGTTCTAAAAAGGGACCCGTTGTTACGGATAGATCTCAAGCAATTGCGATTTCTTTAAGCGAATCAGGCGAAAGCAAGAAGTCTAAAGCCAAGAAAAATAAAAAATAGTATACTGCTTGTAAGTTTTTCTCCTCTTTTGAACCCACGCGATACTGTGAATCCCGTGGGTTTTTTGTTATACATATTTATGCTATTTTAATGGTGAATCCGAAATTCAAACAAGGAACATGTATGTATGAATCACTTCGCCCTCTTTCAGATAGGGTAATTCTCCGTAAACTAAAAACACAAACAGAAAAGCCACTAGGAAATGTGGTTATTATAATCCCGGATAGTGCTATTGATGAAAAAATTCAAATGGCTGAAGTTATAGCAGTTGGTCCAGGTAAAGAAAAACCACTAACTGTTATTTTAGGGGATAAAGTTCTCATTGGTAAATATACTGGTCTTGAAATAGAAAAAGACATAGTTGTTGTGCATGAACCAGAAATTATAGGGGTTTTATAATATGGCTAAGAAAATATTATTTAGCATTGAAGCGCGCTCAAAACTAGGCGTAGGCGTAGATACGTTGGCAAATGTAGTTAAGGTTACATTAGGACCCAAAGGTCGTAACGTTGCTTTTCAGCGTGCTTATGGTTCGCCTATTGTTACTAAAGACGGAGTAAGCGTAGCCAAAGAAGTTGAACTAGCTGACCCTATTGAAAATATGGGCGCTCAAATGGTGCGTGAAGTTGCAAGTAAAACTGCTGATATTGCCGGTGATGGTACTACGACTGCTACAGTTCTGGCTCAAGCTATATTCCGCGAAGGTAATAAGTATGTTACTGCTGGTGCTAATCCTATGGAACTAAAGCGTGGTATAGATAAAGCAGTGACAGCTGTCGTTGATTATATAAAATCACAAGCAACAAAAGTAATTTCCAAAAAAGAGATAGAGCAGATAGCTTCTATTTCGGCGAACTCTGATACTTTTATTGGCGAACAAATCGCACATGCAATGGATAAAGTAGGTCGGGATGGTGTGATAACTGTTGAAGAGGCTAAGGGAATTGAAAGCGAACTTACGGTTGTTGAGGGTATGCAATTTGATCGTGGATATTTATCTCCTTATTTTGTAACTGATTCTGAAAAGATGCAGACAATACTTAACGATGTTCTCATTCTCATTGTAGATAGCAAAGTTTCAAGTATGAAAGCGCTTCTTCCTACTTTAGAAGTAGCTGCAAAGAATAGCAGACCATTACTTATTATTGCAGAAGATGTAGAGGGCGAAGCTCTTGCTACTCTTGTTGTTAATAAAATGCGTGGGATTCTTTCAGTAGTCGCAGTTAAATCCCCAGGTTTTGGCGACCGTCGCAAATCTATGCTCGAAGATATTGCCATTTTAACTGGAGGTAAACTTATTACTGAAGATCTAGGACTAAAACTCGAGACAACTACTATAGTTGATCTGGGCCGCGCTAAGAAAGTAATCGTCACAAAAGACAATATTACTATCGTTGAAGGTGCTGGGTTGATCGCAGATATTCATGCCAGAGTAATTAATATCAAAGCTCAAATGGAAAATATCAGTTCAGAATATGATAAAGATAAATTACAGGAACGTTTAGCTAAACTTTCTGGTGGTGTTGCCATCATTAAAGTGGGAGCGTCTACAGAAGTTGAAATGAAAGAGAAGAAAGACCGAATTGATGACGCACTGCATGCAACAAGAGCGGCAATAGAAGAAGGAATTGTAGCTGGTGGTGGAGTTACACTTCTCAGATCACAATCATGCGTTAAAGATCTAAATTTAGAAGGCGATGAACTTCTTGGAGCTCAAATTATAATGCGTGCTCTTGAAGAACCGATTCGCATTATAAGTTCAAATGCAGGATTTGAATCTTCAGTTATTGTTAATCAAGTTCGTGAAGAATCAGGTAATAATGGATTTAATGCTCGCAGCGGAGAATATGTTGATATGATTAAAGCTGGTATTATTGATCCGGCTAAAGTCGTACGAACAGCTTTACAGAATGCAGCATCTATTTCGGGATTATTATTAACGACTGAATCGGTTATTGTGGAAATACCAGAAGATAAGAAAGAAGTTTCAGCTCATGGTTCGCCACAAATGCCTGGCATGTATTAATTAGAATTGCTATAATAACCGCGACGGGATGTGATCTAAGAAGTTCCTTAATGGATTTTATGTGATTAAAAAAAATTACACATCCCGTCGCCTATCTTGGAGATAGTTTTGAATAAAAAGAAAACCGTTGGCCAAGCATCTTTAGAAGCTAGCCAGAAAACATCCGATGTTATTAGTGCTATTGAACAGCAAGAGGCGATGCAGCAGGATTACATGAAGCATCTTCTTGATACTATTGATGCTGGATATGCCAAATATTCAGCAGATTTTTATGTTGAAGTTATAACTAAAAATGAAAAATTAATGCCAAATGTATTCCGTAATTATTTTGTTGACCGCAGTAGTTGCCCTACGCCTAACTATGATCAAAGCGTATTTAAATATAATCGCCAAAAAGAACAAGTAGAATATATCTGGACTATACCTTCTCGTGACGCAACACATCACCTTGTTGAGAATCAAGCTATCGTTGATAAATCGGAACGACAATTGACTGAGTTCTGTGTTTTATTCGCTTCAGGAGAATTATTCAAATTAATGAAAAAACTTAATGGTGAGCTATCTGATTCGCCAGCACTTGCTTAAAGGAGCACTATGTCATTTGAAATAAAATATAATAGAGATGGTGAAGTTATACGCGATGCATCACTCAAGCAACAATTAGAAAAAGCTGCAGAGGCTCCTGTTCAAGAAATTCAACAACCTGTATATAACGCTCCTGAAGAACTTTTGGTTGCAGTTGATTTACCACAACAAGAATCGACGACTGTAGAAGAACAAGTAACTCAAGAAGAAATAATTCAAGAAGTTCCTAAACAAGTTTATAAGCGTACTCCCGAAAATAGCTTCAAAGAACTACGTGATGCTAAAGAACGTGCTGAACGTGAACGTGATGAACTTATGCGTAAGCTATCTGAGCGTGAAAGTTACAATCAGCATGCGCAACAAAAACAACAAAAGATAACTGATTTAGTTGAGGAACCAGACTTCGATCTTGGTGTTTCAGATGATGATCTTCTTGAAGGAAAACATGGTAAAACTATCGTTCAAGAAGTAAGGAAGATAAAACAACAACTGGCTCAAGAGCGTGCATTACTTCAAGAACAACGTGCCGCGGCTCAAGCTCAAGCTGTTGAAAACAAACTCAGATCACAATACCCTGATTTTGATAAAGTGGTAACTCCTGATACGGTTTCAATGTTGCAGTATATGGACCCTGAGTTTTCAAGCGGACTTAACTTTAAAGCAAATCCTTATGCTACCGCAGTAAGCGCTTATTTAGCTATTAAAGAAAAAGGCATTTATAAGAACGATTCTTATATTGCAGAAAAACAACGCGTTCAAGATAATGCTGCAAAGCCACGTTTATCACCAGCTTCAGGATCTACTCAGCAAAGTTCTTCACCTCTATCTAAAGCAAACGAGTATGCACAAGGATTAACGCCGCAACTACAAGCACAATTGTTAAAAGAAATGAACGATATCCGTAAAGGACACTAATTTATTATGAATCATAAAAGATGCTCTATAAAAGAATTAGATATTCTACAATGTGCACAATCTTATTACTATGCACATCATCAAATAGATTTAGAAATATATATAGAATCATGGATTATGGATATCATGAAGAAAATGCCATCATATTGTCCTCTTAAAAAATGTTATGGTGGAATGCCGCTTGCGTGTGAATGTGGATGTGATGCCGGATCAAAAAGATGTAACAAATCACATTTAAATGATGAATAGGGCCCTAATGATCTTATCCGAAAAACAAAGACTTTTTGCTGAGAATATAGCGCATCTCATCCAAGAGATAATAAAGAATGGGTATGGCGTTACTTTTGGTGAAGCATATAGAACCCCCGAACAAGCAGCCATTTATGCTAAAGAGGGTAAAGGTATTTCTGATAGCTTACATTGCAAGAGACTCGCTATCGATCTAAATTTATTCAACGACCAAGGCGATTATATCACTGAATATAATGAATATAAGCAATTTGGCCAATACTGGAAGACATTGAACTCTCTTCATAGATGGGGAGGGGATTTCGTGCGACTTGTTGATTCCAATCATTTTGAGATGCAAGATTTATAGTAGCTGACAATCCTACTATTTACTAAACGCTAGATAATTTCGTTACTCCTTTATTATCTAGCGTTTCTATTATCGCCAAGTTATGCTTAAAATAACTTTGGAGGTGTTATATGAAAATAATATTATTTACATTCGTATTCATGTCTTTGCTTGGCATGTCTGATTCCCAACCAAATTCAGTTCCAAACACCCCTGCTTTACGATCATTTTCTCCAGCAGTATTTGAATCTCACTACGCAACAGAAGATATTCGTATAATAAATGTAACTCCAGAAGAAGAGGAAGCATTTCATCGCTCAATTCAAGCAGCTCATGATCGTAATAATCAACGTAGACTCGGAGATATTGAATCGCAAGTTCCTCAACCCAATGCAAACCATCCTCAACAAATACCTAATACAAATCCTTTAACTAAAACTATATCCAATAATAAGACTTTGATATTGAGTAATCTTGCAACAGCAGTTCTTGGGGCGACTGTCACATTACTCGTTCACTTTACTGCGGCGAAATAGTATAATACCAGTGCGCAAAGAAAGGTTCGCATCTTTCAAACCCAAAATCTGGACGCAAATCGGAACTCGTCCACCGATGACGCAATGTAAGCTTCGTCAGCTTGAAGTATATATTAACAACTTCAAGGAGATCTTATGTCAATCACAACGACATCATCCCTACCGGCGCCGGTTCAACAAAGCTTTAGTTACAAGCTTTTGTCCGTTCCAGTCCCAAATATGATTCACAAAATACCGGCCATGAAAAAGCAGATGCCTAGAAATGGCGGTACAACATTGAGAATGAGACGTTATAATCCTCTCAATACTGCTATGGTTCCACTTGGTAATAGCGGCGTCACTCCCCCACCACAGAACTTAACTGCGGTAGACATTGATGCGAAGATTAGTTTTTACGGTAAAGGTGCCGTAACAGTTTATTGTTGAGACCTACGTTACAATAAACGAGCAGGTTAAGAGTAGCCTGCTTTAAATCAGCCCTAATAGAGGTGGAAGCGCTAACGTAAAGGCGAGCGTGACACTGCGCAAGACAATTGAATTATAGGATTAGCGAATATGCAAAGCTTTAAGTTTATGAAACAACGCGTAACGAGTATCAAGGACTTCCTTTTCAATAGGTTGAGTTCCTTGTTGTCCTTTGCGCATTCTTGTTTTTTCAAATGTAGCTCGCATTTCGATCATTATCTCTGCTTGTTCTTTTTTAATGACAAGATAGGGCATCATGAGTTCACAAAGATGTTTAAGACGATCAGCATGAATAACCCATCGATATGGAGTCCTTCGAGAATTTTCGGGAATTTGTTTTTTCGTATATTCGGAAACCTTTCCTCCAAAGTTTTCTACAAGCCATTCAATGAGTATTCTATCGGTGCTTGTAACTTGAATCATGGTATGAAAATGGGGTACGCCAGTCTTCTTGCTGAAGGAATAACAGCCAATAAGAAAGCAACCCTCTCCATCGATGGTTCCAGCCAAATAAGCCAACTGGGCAACTGTATAGTCTTTTTTAATATATGTGCTAATCATTTAATATCCTTTACGATTAATAGCCATTTATTAGTTTATCGTAAATTAAAGCCGGCGTAAACGACTTAAGCGGGTAGATACGAGAAATCGTAAAGCGAAAGTCTGACCTCCATGGAGACATGGAGAGGAGAATCCGAAGAGGTTTTCCCGCCACGAAAGTGGTCACAAAAGTAACAGATTGTACCTTACAAAACCAAGATCCAGTACTTAATGAATGTGCTGCACGTCTTGGAGTTTCTCTTCGTCAAACAGAAGATCAATTAACTCGTGATATGTTGGCTTCAACAGCTTCATTCATCAACTGTACAGGTGGTGTTAATGGTGATGTTCCTACAGAAATCACACGTTCTGATGTTGATACTATTGTTCGTGCATTGTTAAATAACAACGCATACACAATTATGGATAACATCGAAGGTGAAGATAAATTCGGTACAGCTCCAGTTCGTGATGCATACTTTGCATTATGTTCAACACAGCTTACAGGTAACTTAGATAACGTTGCTGGTTTTATTCATAAAAATAACTACCCAGCTCCTATGAATGCTCTTCGATCAGAATGGGGTTCAATCGGAAACTTACGTTTCTTGGTGAGCTCTATCGGTTCTGTTTCAGCTAATGCTTCTTCATTAGGCGCAGATGTGTATAACATCTTCTGTGTTGGTATGGAAGCTTATGCTTGTATTGAGCAAGATGGTTATTCAGCCAGCTTTATTTATCGTCCACCGATCTATGACGGCCCATTAGCTCTTAATGCGTCTGTAGGTTACAAATTCGCTGAAGTTCCACGTATCACTAATGATCTGTGGGTCTTAAATCTTCGCGCAACATTAGCTTAAGGAGAATGATATGGACGGAACTATACTCGGACAAGGAACCTTTGTAGCAAACTTCACTGGTTTGGTTAACCCAAATACAGGTGTTGCTTCTATTAGTAATTCCAATTCAACTATTATCGCAATTCCTAGCGGCGCTGATTGGGTATCAGTAAGAAACTACACCCAATATGGTACTGTTGGTGCAGCTGGTGGAGCATATTTCAACGGAACAGCAAACGCTGATGTTGGATTTGAATTTTACTGGCAACGCGGAATGGCTGCCGGAACAGGACTTGTGAGTTACAAAGCATCTGCAAGTGCAGTTGTTTCTGTAGACTCTATGGTTTCTGGTGGATTCACTTTATATGATCCATCTGGACAAACAAACGGCGCACAACCATTATTGGGTGCACCAGTAGCTACTACAGCTTCTACTAACGCAACGCGTCCTGTGGTAAGTACTGCTAATACAGCAGGTATTTCTGTAGGTACTATTGTTCGTATGAGCAATACAGCTCAATCAGATATCAATGGTGTTGATTTTGTTGTTGGTGCAGTTACTGCTAACACAAGCTTTACGCTTATGACAGCTTCTAACGCATTGGCTAACGTACCTGGTGCTATCGGTGGTGCTGGCTTCTATAGAATCGTGAACAATGGCAATAGAGCGCTCTTCTATCCACGCCGTAGAGTTATTACAAACATTACTCAAGCAGTTAATGCTCAAGTAAGTACTTCTATTGCTCATGGATTAACCTGTGGACAAGAAGTTCGTTTTAATATTCCTGCTGTATCTGGAATGATTCAATTGAATCCTAGTTCTCAGAACAACTACTATCCTACTGGTTCAAGCGTAGCTGCAATCGTAGTTAGTATTGTTGATGATTACAACTTCACTATCAATATAGATACTAGCGCTTACACCGCGTTTACTTATCCAACAATTGCTCAGCAGCCAAGTTCTTTCCCAGAAGTTACTCCTTTTGGCGAAGATAATGCAACTGCTTTAGTAA
>Ga0210383_10000490_pt1 | contig 36443 bp, 38 predicted proteins | sample IncBWC14OmetaG_FD_160072 | JGI IMG/M metagenome (GOLD analysis project Ga0210383, IMG submission 160072) | Forest soil microbial communities from Barre Woods Harvard Forest LTER site, Petersham, Massachusetts, United States - Inc-BW-C-14-O ... | reverse complement strand
ACGGCGTCAGCAAGGAGTTTCCGATCGAACGATGGTATCGCGAGGCGCGCATCCGGCGAATCGGCGAAGGTCCCAGCGAAGTGCATCGGATGGTGATCGCGCGGTCGCTTTTGCGATGAGGATTCGACGATGAGCTTGCCGCTCGAAGGAATCCGCGTGATCGACCTGGGACAGGTGTACGCGGCGCCATACTGCACGCTGCAACTCGCGGCGATGGGCGCCGATATTATCAAAATTGAACCGCCGAAGACGGGCGAAGTTTTGCGGCGGCCGGAGTTGCCGCCGGGCGGCGCCGGCTACTCGTTCCTGATGCTCAACGCGAACAAGCGATCGGTGACGATCAATCTGAAGGATCGGCGCGGGCAGGAGATCGTGCTCAAGCTGCTCGAAAGCGCCGACGTGATCGTCGAAAATTATCTCGACGGCGTGATGGAGTCGTTTGGGCTCGGCTACGAGCAGATCGCCGCGCGATTTCCGCGGCTGATTTACGCGTCGGGCAAGGGCTACGGATCCGACAGCCGCTACGCGAAGCTCGGATCGATGGACAATACGATCCAGGCGTCGTCGGGGTTTATCAGTATCACGGGATTCCCTGACCATCCGGTGAAAACGTCGGCGACGTTTATCGACATGGGGACCGGCAGTCATCTCGTGAGTGGGATCCTCGCCGCGCTGATACATCGCGGGAAGACGGGCAAAGGGCAGCATGTCGAGGTCGCGATGCTCGACGTGGCGATTCCCGCATTGACGAGCGCCGTCGCGCCGGCGCTGCAGGGAATGAAATTCAAGCGGCTGGGGAATCGTCACTGGGGAGCGTGCCCGACCAACGTCTATCCCGCGCGCGACGGCGAGATTCTGATCTTCTGCCTGACGGAAGCGCATTGGCGCACGCTGGCGAAATTGATGGGGCACGAAGAATTGATCGCCGACCCGCGGTGCAAGAATCACGGCGCGCGGCTGAAGATTGCCGACGAGCTCGATGCGCTTGTCGGCGAATGGACGAGCGCGCAGGCGCGTGACGCGATGGTCGAAGGACTGATCGAAGCGGGAATCCCATGCGCGCCCGTTAGGACAGTCGAAGAAGTGATCGCCGATCCCGAAACTGCGCAGCGGCGGATGCTGATCGAGAGCGACTATCCGACTCGGGGAAAGATCCGCGTCGCAGGCACTCCGATCAAGATGTCAGGCGCGTCCGATCGTGCCAGGCCGATGAGAAGACCGCCCGAACTCGGTGAGCATACGGCGGAAGTGCTCGCATCGATCGGAATCGGGGCCGATGAGCTTGAAGGCCTGAAGCGCGCAGGGGTCGTCTGAGCGGACGCTCGTTGCAAGGAAGGGCGGGAACCGCGATCACAGTTTAAGATGAGAGTGCCGGGTTACATCCGCAAGTTGTTTGCAGGCGCGTTCGTGCTTGTATCGATTGCGAGCATTCTCGACCTTGCGAACTGGGCGGGCGCGGAGGTTCCGGCGCCTGAGCCGGCGGTTATCAAGCGGGTCTCTTCGGCGACAAATGATTTCGGCTTTCGGCTGCTGAAAGCGCTGGCGAAGGATCCAAAGCAAAATACGATCATATCGCCGCTTGGTGTCGCGACAGCGTTCGCGATGGCTTATAACGGCGCGGCCGGCGCTACAAAAAAAGAGATGGCGAAGACGCTAGGTCTCGGATCGCTCAGCGACGACGACATCAATCGCGCCAATCAGAACATGATGCATACTTTCGCGAAGGCGGATCCGGCAGCGCAGCCTGAGATTGCCAATGCGCTCTGGGTAGAGAAAGACTTTCAGGTCAATCCGGATTTTCTCACGGTGTGCGAATCGTTTTACGACGCTCGCGCTGGCAACCTGGATTTCGCCGGCGATCCGATTGGCGCCGCAGCCGAGATCAACTCTTTTGTCGACAGTCAGACCCATCACCGAATTCGGGAAGTGGTCAAACAGGTTGATCGCAATGGCCGGTTGATCGTGACCGACGCAGTGTACTTCAGAGGGGGTTGGTCCTCGCCGTTTCATAGAGCGCAAACGCGGCGGCGACCGTTTCATTTTATGAGCGGCAATTCGCTCGATACCGGGATGATGGATCAATCACGAAAGTTTTCATACCTCGAGAACGAGGAGTTCCAAGCGATTCGGATACCCTATGGTAACGAGCGCTATGCGATGTACGTATTCCTACCGCTCAAGACGACGCGGTTGCAGGAATTTCTGCTCTCGCTCGATGAAACGCGTTGGTCGCGATGGATAAATCAATTTGCGTCAAGATACGGAGAGATAGTTCTGCCAAGGTTCGAAACGACCTATGGCAAAAACCTTGATGACACTCTGAAGGAAATGGGAATCAGATTGCCGTTCAGCAGAGCAGCCGATTTTTCGCGAATTCCGCTTCATCCGAGTCCAGGAGCACTGTTCATCAGCGACGTTGAGCACAAGACGTGGGTAAAAGTCGACGAGGAAGGAACCGAAGCTGCCGCGGCCACCGGATTCGTCGGTGAATTAGCGCGACATACACATCCGTTTGTGATGATCGTGGATCATCCGTTTTTCTTGGCGATTACCGAACAGCAAACAGGCGCTGTCCTGTTTGCCGGCGTGGTGATGGACCCGACGTTGACTGGCGGTGCATGATGATTAGCGACAGGTGCGGTGGAGTTGTCTGAGCGGATGGGGGTTGCGCAATTGGTTGAGGGCGGCGGGTTTGCTCGCGCGGCGATGCGAAGGGTCGCCGTGGCCGTATTCGCGATCGCAGTTGCCGGTGCGCTGACGGCTTGCGAGACGCAATCAACCTACTATTCGCAGAACAACACGGGCACTCCCGCGGAAGTTGGGAAGCGGCCGCTCGAGTTGTCGTCGTCGGAGTTTGCGGCGGATTTGGTTACGGCAACGGGGATTCGCGTCAAGACTAACGGGCAGTACAAGACCGAGGCCACTCGCAAATTGGCGGGGGATGCGATCGATCGCTACTGGGGCGAGGTGCGTGCGTGCGCGGTTGGCGTCGAGCATCCGGGCGATACCGATATCGACGATTTGATCGAGGAGTTCCCGCGGCATCTGGCGGTCGAGATTTCTGACAATTGGAAGGTCGTCGAAGGCCCGCGGACCCATCGCAGGATGCAGGCGTTCCCGTCGATCGCGCATCCGGGGACCTGGTCGACCGCGCGACGAGAAGAGGACACGCTCTACATCATAGTGGTCCCGGAGCTGAACGGACTTGGGCCGCAGATGGTCAGCGAGCTGAATCTGTGGCTGATGAAGAATGCGAACGTGCCGCCGACGGTGGACCTGGCGAGTGCGTGCGCGTCTGTGCCGTGCTTGAGGTTCAAGTATGACAATGCGCCGTCGCAGATGTGGAGTGAATGCAAGGAGTAACGCACGGTATCTAATGTGAAACCCCTCGTGGGTTTCACGCTTCCTTGGGCAGGGGTGACCCCTGCACCCGGTATTAAAACGAAGATGCGGGACTTCGTCCCTGTTTGGAAGTTGGTGGGGGCGGAGCGCAACGTCTCCTCGGATGAGTCCGAGGAGACGTTGCTTGACTGTGTGGCGAAGAAATGACACTCATAGTGTCAATAGTTTTTGTTTGATGTGAATTCGATGTCATTCGGAAAATCAAGTTATCGCGTGTATGGGATGTCGCAGTCCTACTTCACGCGCAAGCTCACTGGGTATCTTGAATATAAGGGCATTCCGTATCTCGTGCGGCGGTTTGCGGGCGGGAATCGGGAGGCGCGCGACGCGGGATGGCCTGGCGCGATGCCGGTCGTGATGACGCCTACAGGCGAGTTCATGTGGGATACGACTGCGATGATCCATCATTTGGAACTGCGGTTTCCTGAGCCGCGCGTGCTTCCAGTCGATCCGGTGATCCGGTTTGTCGATTACGCTCTCGAAGATGCGCTGGATGAGTGGTTCTATCGTCCTGCTGTTGGGTCGCGATGGTTCTATGAAGAGAACCATCGTGTGGGTGGATGGGAGCTGGCGCGCGACCTCACTCATGAGGTGAAAGTTTCGGGCGACCGGGCCTACGAGGTGGTGAAGGCGCATGTCACCGCGACGTGCGAGCCGTTTGGCGTGACGGCTGCGAATATCGATTCGTGGATTGGCGAAATTCTACGGCCGTGGCTGCGCGTGGCGGGGACGCATCTCGGGACGCATCGCTATTTGCTCGGTGCGCGTCCATCGATTGCAGATTTTGCATTCTTTGGCGGCAACGCCGCGCACTTCATCAACGATCCGCTGTGCCGGCGATGGGTCGATACAGATGGGCCGGAGATCGTCGCGCATACGCATCGCCTAATGGAGCCTGAGGATCAGGAATTTGGCGAATGGGTCGCGCCGGGCGAATTGCCGGAGACTTTGATCGCGATGCTGGCCGAGCTTGGGAAGGTCTACCTGCCGTGGGTCAGCCGCGCCGCCGTGGATGGGAAGGCGGAGATCGTGTTTGCGAATGGGCAGCGTATCGAGATCGCGGTTACGCCGTTTCTCGCAGAGGCGCGCGCGATACTGCTCGCGCGCTACGTCGAGCTTCGGAGCGATGCGCTCGACGCGGTGCTCGAGCGCGCGGGGATTCGGACATACTTCGCCGACTACGTCGATAAGGCGGGCAAGGTGCCGAGCTACGAGGCGCCGCCGCGGCCTCCGTTGAACCGTCCGTTCGGGCCGCCGTGGGAAAAAGACGGAGCTATTCGATGAGTGGAGCATCGAGACCGACGCAGGAGGTCGAGCCGATCGCGTGGGGCGTGGTCGCGCTGATGGGCATCCTGAATCTGTTTCGCGGAAGCGTCCACACGTTCCTGCCCGACGGCGGCGCGGGAGTAATCGCGGGCTTCGACCTTAGCCATGCGCGGCAGACGATCGTGTTTTTGTTCGCGGTGATGGGAATCGAGCAGCTGTCGCTCGGGGTTGTCGACTTGATCGTGGCGTTTCGCGCGCGATGGCTGGTGCTCCCGCTGCTGTGGTTCCATGCGTTGGAGCAGACGTTGGCGGAAATAATTTTGGTGTTTTACAAGCCGCCGCCCGGGCATCCGCCGGGCATGGTCGGCGCGCCGGTGACGCTGGCGATTCTGTGGATCGCGATCGGATGGATTTACTGGCGCCGATCGGGCGGCGCGCCTGAAATGGAATGGTCGAAGCGGGATTCTTCGCTTCGATCTGAATGACACGAAGAGGTGCGCTTTGAAAATTTTGAGAACTCCTGACGAGCGATTTGCTAATCTGCCGGATTTTCCTTTTGCGCCGCACTACTGCGAAGTGAAGGATGCCGACGGCAGTGCGTTGCGAATCCATTACGTCGACGAGGGGCCGCGCAGGGCGAATCCGGTGCTGCTGATGCATGGCGAGCCGTCGTGGTCGTATCTGTATCGCAAGATAATCGCGAGGCTCGCCGCGCGGGGGCATCGCGTCGTCGCGCCGGACCTGGTGGGCTTCGGGCGATCGGACAAGCCGGCGGAGCAGTCGGACTATACTTTCGAGCGGCACGTGCGATGGATGAGCGATTGGCTGGTTGCGACGCGGCTCACGGACATCACGCTATTCTGCCAGGACTGGGGCGGATTGATTGGGTTGCGACTGGTCGCCGCGTTTCCGGAAAAATTTGCGCGGGTGGTGGTGGCGAATACCGGGCTGCCGACGGGCGAGGGATTCAGTGCGGCGTTTCAGCAATGGCTGGAGTTCAGCCAGAGTATCCCGGTGTTACCGGTCGGGCAGATCGTCGCGATGGGAACCAAGCGCAGCTTGAGCGAGGCTGAGAAAGCTGCATACGACGCACCGTTTCCTGACGAATCTTTCAAGCAGGGCGCGCGCCGCTTTCCGGCGCTGGTGCCGATTACGCCCGAGCACGGATCAGTCGCCGAGAACAAACTGGCGTGGAAAGTTCTGGAGAAGTTCAGCAAGCCGTTTCTGACGGCGTTTAGCGATTCCGATCCGGTGACGAAGGGCGGTGAGATGATTTTTCAGAATCGCGTTCCCGGGACTAAGGGACAGAAGCACGTGACGATTGCGGACGGCGGGCATTTTCTGCAGGAAGACAAGCCGGACGAAATCGCCGACGCGATCGACAAGTTTATCGCGTCGACGAAGTGAGGTTCGCCGTTCCCTTCAGTTCACGAAACGCCGCGCCGAAGGTGCCGCTGATGATGAAGCAGCCGATGGCCGCGACTTCGTCGACGTTGATGAGCAACCGGACCGGGCGACTGCTCGGCTATCTGCGGCGCTGTGTTGGCGCTGTCGGTGGCGGGCGGTATCGCGCTTGAGTCTGGCGTTTGAGCGTCGGCGGAGACGACGGCTGGAGCCGGAAGGCTGCGCGTGGTCGCAACGTAGGGAGAATAGTTGGCCGGGTGACTACCGTCGGCGCGAATCGCGCGAATGCTCGAAACCACGATTGCGGCGAGGACTCCTGCGGCCGCTGTGGCCGTAGCGATTTGTTTCCATCTCGATTTCAGCAGAGCCGATGCGCTCGATAGAGCCTGGGCGGCTGCGGTTTTCGGAACGACTGGCACGACTATTTCGTTCTCGGATTTTTCGAAGTCGCGGATGAATCGCGACACGATCTTATGTGCGTCGAGGCCGACAAAGTTTGCGTAGCGCTCGAAGAAGGGCAGCAGGTAAAGCTGATCGGGGATGGCGTCGTAGCTGTCGCTCTCGATCATGCGGACGTAGTAGGCGGGAATGTTGGTCTGGTTCGCCACCTCTTCTCGCGAGAGACCTCGATGCTTGCGGGCCTCGGTCATGAGTTGGCCGAGCGTCTGCTCGACGTCGAGGCCCGACCAGGTATCGCCACCGGCATTGTGGGCGACTGGCTCCTCGGAGACGCGGTCGGAGTCGCTCAGGCAAACCACGTTGGCGGGAGCCGCCGCGAGAGCGTTTGAATTGTTCCCGGGAAAAGTATGGAACGTAACGGAGAGATCCCTAACAACGGACATCCTCCACCTCCTCGACCCGCACAACTTCAGCCGACCCAGGTCCGCAATAACCAACGGGGATTCTGCCATACGGGAGAGGCAATCTAAAGTAAGGGATCGGAAATTCTCGGCGGGGGCGACGGTTGCGTTTTTGCTCTGTGGAAGACAGTTGCGGGCGGAATGAGCAGGGACGAAGTGCCAAGTGGGATAACAATCGAGAACGCCGTTCCGACGCGCCTTACGAGGCGATGAACCAGCAAGGCTTGTCTTGAGCAAGGGGTTTAAGAAAGGTTCGCGCCGTTTGCTTAATCGACAAGAAACTGGCACTGATAGTGCCAATAGATTTGAGAAAGGAAATCGCGCGCGCTGGTTCAAGAGGAGTGAAAAGATGAAAGTTGAAAATGCCGTGTATCCGACGTCCGACGGGATCAAGGCGCTGGGGCAGGATGGGTCGGCCAAGCCGATCGCGATGCTGAACCTGCTCAAGTTCCGCGACAAGGCGGTTTACAAGGACGGTCGCGCCGACAATATCTCGGGCCGCGAAGCGTACATGCGCTATGCGAGTGAGATGACGAAAATTGTCGAGCGCGAGGGCGGCAGGATTTTGTTCACCGGCAGAATCGCGGGCCTGGTGATCGGCGAGGTCGAGGGGATGTGGGACGTAGCGGCGATAATGGAATATCCGTCGCGCGCGGCGTTCCAGAAAATCGTGACGTTGCCGGAAGTCGCAGAGATCGGGGTGCATCGCGAGGCGGGACTCGAGGGGCAGCTACTGATCATAACGGAGAGCATCGAGCGTTGAAGCGAGAGGCCGCAAAAGCCGAGAGCGTCGATGGACGCATCGTCCGGCGGCATAACAATCGGCGGCGGATCGTCGCGGCGATGCTCGGGCTGGTGCGCGCGGGATCGATCTCGCCGGGGGCCGAGGAAGTTGCCGAGCGTGCTGGCGTCGGCTTGCGCACAGTGTTCAGGCATTTCGACGACATGGACAGCCTGTATCGCGAGATGGCGGAGGCGATGCGAATCGAGTTGCAGCCGATCGTCGCCGTGCCGTTCGCGTCGCGGGACTGGAAAGGAAAGATCGTCGAAATGATCGAGCGGCGCGCACGGCTGTTCGAGCGGGCGATGCCGTTCAAGAACGCCGCCGACGTGCATCGCCATCGATCGGAATTTCTGCGCAAGGATTACGAGTCGATGCGAGCGGCGGAGCGAACCGCGCTCGAAATGGCGCTGCCGGCTTCACTGCGCAACGACAAAAGAATTTTCGAGGCGCTCGATCATGCGCTCAGTTTCTCGACCTGGCAGCATCTGCGGCGCGATCAGAAGCTGTCGCAGGCCGAGGCCGCTCAGACGGTCCAGTACAATGTGCGCGCGCTCATTGGCGCGGCGGGAAAGTAGCGCCGCGCGCGCAGACGCGCGTCGTCATTCCCGAAAGGCGCCGCTCGGTCTACCACTGGTCGAAAAGCGTGGTCTGATTGGTCAGAGCGTTCGGGTTTGCGGACAGGTGCGAAGTCGATGAGGACGCTACGCTCGCATTCGCAACGCCGGCCGGGGTCTGAACAGTCTTTGCGACCTGCGGCGGGATGATTTCGTTGGTGATCGCGACGCCGGGCGGAGGCGCCGGCTCTTCGCTCTCGCCCTCTTGTGCAAGCAACGCACGCATCAAGGTAGCCGCGTCATAGGCGTGCGGATCGCCGGCCGGTTTGTTGCCTTGGTACATTTCGATTGTCGCCGTCTCAATCTTCGTACCGTAAACCTGGTCGTTTTCGGGCTGCGGTATCTGGGTGCTTACGAGGACGAAGTAGCTGTAGCCATTTTGCAGAGTTACTTCAGCGCACCTTCTCATCAGAAAGGAGTTGAGGGTCTCGGTCGGGGTCATCCCATTGCCGCGGAACGAGACCCGGACTGAATTGGCGCCAAGGTGTTGATCTGAATATCCGCCGGATACCCCGTCGGGCTGATACGCCGTGGCGCAACCCGCGAGCAGACAAGCCGCCGCTGACAGAGCAATCAAGGTTTTGTTGAATCGCATCGTAACAGCCCTCCCTTAAAAGGCTGTTGCAATGATAACAGGGATTTCGAGACGAAACTACTAGTTCTATTTAGCTACAATGAGGCTATTGGACGCCGCGGTAATCAGAGGGCGCCCATTTGCTTGAGGGTTTTTTCGGCTTCGGAGGAGACGGTGGGATTCTTGGCGCTGTCGGCGAGCGCAATCCTCAGATACTTGAGGGCGTCATCGCGATTGCCGCTCTGTGCGAGCAATTCCCCGATTCGGAGAGCGGCGAAAGTATTTTTGGGATCGATCTGGTACGCCTTGCGATAATAAACGAGCGCGTCGTCGGTCTTCGGCGGCGAGAACGACATGTACGCCTCGCCGATGTTCAGATAGGCGCTGACCTGACCGGGCTGATACTTGACGAGCTTCTGATAGACCTTGACGACGTTGTCGAAGTCGGAGCGCGAGTTGTAGTAGAGGCCGAGATAGACGTATGCCTGCTCGTCGGCCGGGGCGATATCGGTGGCCTGCCAGAGCAGCTTTACAGCGGCGTTGCTGTCGCTCATTTTGATTGCGGCGTCGACGAGCGCGCGGGCCTTGGCGGTGTTGTCCTGCGCGCGGGCGGAAGACGGCGCGATCGCGAGCGCAAGGATCAGGAGGGCGACGAAAGTCAGTGGTTTCAGGGCGGTTCGATCTCGCATGGCGTCAGGTCGTGCGGCGGAATTGGCCTCTAAATGGTGGCATGAAAGGCGTGCGCTGCAAAGGTATCATGTCGGCGCGGTGACTTGAGATGAAAGAGAAATTTCCGGCAAGCCGATGAAGGCGCATCGATTCAAAGCCAACGGGCTCGCGCTGAATTGTGTTGATTACGGCGGCGAGGGCAAGCGGCCGATCCTGTTTTTGCACGGCGGTTCCGCGCACGCGCATTGGTGGGACTTTGTCGCGCCGGCGTTCGCCAACGATTTTCACGCGCTGGCGCTCGATCAGCGCGGTCATGGCGAGAGCGAATGGGCGAACGAATGGGCGTACGGATCGCAGCATTACGTGTCGGACCTGGACCAGGTGATCGGCGGGTGGGGATTCGGCGCGCCGATACTGGTCGGGCATTCGATGGGCGCGCATAACGTGCTCGCGTATGCGGCCGAGCACAGCGACAAGCTGCGCGCGATCGTCGCGCTCGATCCGCCGCCGGACTACACGGTGCGCGCGGTGGAATTCCTGCAGTCGATCGCGCAGCGGCCGGCGCGCCGATTCGGATCGCTCGACGAGGCGGCGCGGAATTTCAAGGTACTGCCGCGCGAGACGCTGGCGAAGAAGGAAATTCTCGAACATGTCGCGCGGCGGAGCTTCAAGCAGCGCGATGACGGCGCATGGGCGCACAAACTCGATCGGCGCACGATGATTCGCGAACCGTCGCGAGTGTGGAAGTCGTTGCATCGGATCGCATGCCCGGCGCTGATCGTGAAGGTCACGAAGAGTCCGCTGCTAGATCGCGAGGTCGCGAAGAAAATGGTCGCGCAGCTGCCGAAAGGGCGCCTGGCGGAGGTCGACGATTCGTATCATCACGTGATGCTGGACAATCCGGCGGCGCTGATCGAAGTGATTCGGAATTTCGTAAGCGAGTTCAAGTGACGGCGCCGCACAGTCATCTGCTCGATGGATCGCCGCGGCTGCACTACCTGGAGTGGAATGCTCAGGCGCCGCGGACGATCGTGCTGCTTCACGGGAACTCGGCGAATGCTTGGTGGTGGGAGCCGGTCGCGCGCGCGATTGCGCCGGAGTACCGGCTGCTTGCGCTCGACCAACGCGGGCATGGCGACAGCGAATGGGCACGGCCGGCAGCGTACTCGCCGAGCGATTACGCAAACGACATTGCGCGGTTCGTCGCGCATGTGACGGCGAATGCAGAGAAGCCGGTCGTTGTCGGCCACAGCATGGGCGGGCTGAACGTGCTCGCGTTTGCGCGGAAGCATCCGGAGGCCGCGCGCGGTGCGATGGCGATCGACGTCGCAGTCACGTCGAGCCGCGGGCGCGACCGATACCTGCGACGACTGAAGGCGCTGCCCGTCGTGACGTACCCCGATCTCGCAACGGCGAAGGCGCGTTTTCGGCTGATGCCGAATGAAGGTGGAATCCCGGATGAAGTAGTTCACGAGATAGCGGAAAAGAGCCTGGCGCGGACCGATGAGGGGCGATGGACGCTCAAGTTCGATCGCGACAGTTTTCTCGGCGGCGACGGCCTCGCGGTTCTTGAGACGATCAAGGAAATCAAAATTCCGATGATGCTGGTACGGGCCGAGCACAGTCGAATCATGACGGCGGAAGGGGCGGATCAGGCGCGCGCGTCCAATTCAAATGCGCGGCTGGTAACGATTGCCGGCGCGCATCATCATGTGATTCTCGAGAAGCCAGCGGAGGTGGCGTGCGTGATCGAGGAGTTCGCGGCGAGCTTGTCGAGCTAGAGGTCGCGTTCCATCTGGCGGTGTGCGATGCCGGCTTCGTCGAAGACGCCGCCAACCGGTCGGAATCCTTCCTTTAGATAGAAGCCTTCGGCGGTGAGTTGCGCGTGGAGGATTGCCTTGCGGCATCCGTTCGTTCGTGCGCGATCGACAAGGAAGCGCAGAATTTGGGCACCGACGCCGGTCTTTCGAAAATCGGGCAGCACGGCCATCCGGCCGATCTTCACTTCGCCGGCGCCATGATCGAGCATCCGGCCGCATCCGATGGCGACACCGTCGAGAGTGGCGAGTGCGTGAAACGCGTGCGCGTCGTCGGCGTCCATTTCGATTTCCTCCGGCACGTGCTGCTCTTCGATGAAGACGCGGCGGCGAATCTCCCAGGCGCGTTGCATGTCGGCGGGCGATTCGATCGCGAACACTTTGACGCGTGATTCATCCACGAGCGAACGACTAGCGCGCGATGGTCGTAGCGTCAAATCCACTTCGAGCTAAAAGCGGGGCTGTGCTACGCTCCCGCAAATCGAGGAGATTGAGATGCCGCAATTGTCCGAGACAGTATTGGCGCCTGAACTGGAAGGCGGGCAGTGGATTCAGCACGGCCCGGTGAGCCTGAAGGTATTGCGGGACAAGGCCGTCGTGCTGGTCGATTTCTGGGACTACACTTGCGTCAATTGCATCCGGACGCTGCCGTACGTGGTGGCGTGGAATAAGAGATACAAGGACGGCGGGCTGGTGGTTGTCGGGGTGCATGCGCCGGAATTTTCCTTTGCGCGCGAAGGATCGCACGTGGCGGAAGCGGCCACGCGGTTCGGGCTGGAATACCCAATCGTGCTCGACAACGAATACGCAATCTGGCGGGCGTACTCGAATCGGTTCTGGCCGGCCAAATACTTAGTCGATGCGAAGGGACGCATTCGCTATTACCACTTCGGCGAGGGCGCATACCAGGAAACTGAAGTAGCTATTCAAGGATTGCTGCGTGAATTGCATCCGGGCGCGAGCCTGCCGCCGCCGATGGAGCCGGTGCGCGACAGCGACCAGCCCGGGGCGGTCTGCTATCGCGTCACGCCGGAGTTGTATCTCGGTCACGCGCGCGGACAGTTCGGAAATTTCGAAAGTGTCGTCCGTGACCGGCCGCATGACTATCGCGATGCAGGGCCGCATGTAGAAGGGATGAGCTATCTCGCGGGCAGATGGCGCGTGGAGCAAGAAAGTGCACGGAGTGAAGCACCTGGCGCGGCGTTATCGCTCAGGTACACGGCCAAGGATGTGAACCTGGTGATGGCTCCGCCCGATGGTGCGAGCGTGCGCGTCCAGATCGCGATCGAAGGCGGACAGCGCGCGGGTGACGACGTCAAGTTCGAAGGCGAGCGCGGATTCGTCACGGTGGACCGTCCGCGGATGTACAGCCTGGTCGCAAATGAGTCAGTGGTTTCAGGCGCATTGACTATTCGGGCTGAGGCGGAAGGGCTAGCGGTTTATGCATTCACTTTTATTTCGTGTGTAGTCACTTGAGGCGACTGACTATGTGAGATTTCAAGCGGAGGGCGACTGGCTAATGGCGAAAGCTAGCGAACGAGCGAGCGACGAAGAGATTCGCGAGGCCGCGACGACTATCCTGGATGCGCGGTACGCGATCGCGCTCACGGGCGCAGGGATGTCGGTCGAGAGCGGGATACCGCCGTTTCGCGGGCCGGGCGGGCTGTGGACCAAGTACGGCGAGCCACCGATGAACGGCTTTCAGCGCTTTATGGCCGATCCGAAGAAGGCGTGGGAAGAGCGACTCAGCAAGCGCAACGACGAACTTTACAAACCACTCACGGTAGCCAAGCCAAACCCGGGGCATCTCGCACTGGTCGAGCTGGAGCAGTTGGGAGTGCTGCGGTTCGTGATCACGCAGAACGTCGATGACCTGCATCGGCAGGCCGGGCAGAAGGCGCTCGCGGAAATTCACGGCAACTGGACATTGATCCGATGCCTCGATTGCCGGACGCGGTTTCATGGCGACGCGATCAGCCTCGAGACTTTGCCGCCGTCGTGTCCGCGATGCAAAGGGTTGTTGAAGTCGGACACGGTTTCGTTCGGCGAGCCGATTCCGATCGACGTGCTCAACCTGTGCGCGGAGCATTCGGCGAAAGCGGACCTCGTGATCGTGGCGGGAACATCAGCGACGGTATATCCGGCGGCGGGGTTCGCGCTCGAAGTGAAAGAGCGCGGCGGAATACTGGTCGAAGTGAATCTTTACGAGTCGGAGCTAACGCCGATATGCGACGTCAGCTTGCGCGGGGGATCGGCGGAGGTGCTGCCGAGATTGGTGCAGGCCGTTCGGGAGATTAGAAAGGAGCGGCTTTCTTAGACTGCGCATGAGTCGCGGAACCCTCACCTAACCTCTCCCGTGAAAGAACGGGCGAGGGATCAGAGGCCTGGATGTAGTCGTCGGTTGGTTTTGGCGCGGGCTTTGGGGTGTCCGTGCGCTGGCGCAGCAGGAGGATCTCGTCAGTGCCGTCGAGCGAGGTTGGGTTGCTGGTCATGACTACATCGAAGCGGTCGCGTTTTGCGTCGGGGAGCGCTTCGTAGAGCGCGCGCCATACGATCAGGTACTGGGGCGTGTCGGGGTCTTTTCCCGAGACGATCGGGATGGTGCGGCGGCTGTAGAAGGCGACGTCGTAGTTGAGCGCGCTCAAATAGCCGACTGGACTATCGTCCACTACCTTCATCGCACGGCCGGTGAAGTCCTTCAGCGAGAGCGTATTGGCGATGGCCGGGACGACGACGACGTTGACTGCTACCGTCACGAAGACCATCGCGGTTGCGAGCGAGAGCACGGTTCGCTCGACGAGAGGGCGGGTGACGATCAGCCGCACGCCAAGGACGACGACCGCCAGCGGCATCGCCAGCCCGAGAACCCAGTGTCGGGTCACCGTCGAAATCAGGATGTGAGCGAAGTCGGGCGCGCGAATGCCGGCCCCCTCGAGCAGGTTCGCGACCTCGACCGGCGAGGCGGCCATCATCGCGATCGTTACCAACGCGGCGCTGCCAAGCATCAAGAGCGCGAAGCCCCCGAGGCGCGCGATCCAGTGCGCGTAGCTGCGCGCGAATTCGGGACGCACGATGGCCTGACGGATGTAAATCGCCAGGATCGTGGCGAAAGCGGGATACATGCAGAGCAGGTACACGCCGCGCTTGCTTTGCGGCAGGTTGTAGAAGATCAGGACCGCTGCGAACCAGACGAAGAAATATTTCAGGCGCGGATTGACACTGAGTGGCGCGCGCGCGGCCTGGATGCCGACGATCGGCAGCAGGATCGTCCAGGGCATGAATCCGGCGAAGAGCGCGAGTTCCATATAATAGAAGGGGTGGATGTGACCCTCGTGGAAATCGCCGCCGCCGGCGAAGCGGAGCACGTTCTCGGCGAGAATCTGTTTGCGGAAAAAACCGGGGCCGCCTTCGAGCAGCGCCGCGACGTACCATCCGCCGGCGAGCACGAGCACTACGATCGCGCCGCGCAAGAGATTCATCTCGTGTAGCACGGTCCACCGTCTATCGAGCGCGATCCAGATCAGCGCGACGAGGCCGGGAAGAATCATGCCGATGGGGCCCTTGGTCAAAACGGCGAGCGCGATTGCTACGTACAGCAGCATCCGGCGGCACGTGAGACCTTCGGCCATCAAAATGAATTCGAAGAACGCGACCTCCATGAAAAAGGTCAGCGTCATGTCGACGCGGGCGCCGGTCGCCGCTTGCAGATACTGGAAAGTGGTGGCGAGGATGAGCGCCGCGATGAGAGCGGTCACGTCGTCGAACAGGCGGCGCACGTAGAAGTAGCAAACGATCACGCCGGCGATCGCGAGGCCGGCTGACGGCAATCGCACTGAGAATTCGTTGACGCTGCCGGCGACGAGCGAGACGATCGCGGCGAGCCAGTGCATCAACAGAGGCTTGGACGGAATTTCGACGCCGGCGCGTTGCGGCAAAATCACGCCGCCGCCGTGGACGATGTCGAAGACGGTGACGGCCTCGCGCGGTTCACCCTTGGTGTAGAGCGGGTAGCCGCCTAGATTTACGAGATAGAGGGCGACGCCGGCGATCAGCAGGATGGGCCACGCGTGGCGCGGCTCGGCGATATACACGAGCCAACCGGGAGGTGCAGCGGCCTCGGAATCGGAGCGCGAAGTCTCTTCAGCGAGTTTCAATTCGGATGATTAGGTAAACCTAACCCCTGGCCCCTTCCCTCGAGGGAAGGGGGACAATCGAGAAGAGATGAGTAGCGGCGCAGAACCGTTAATATTCGGTTTTGACGCGGGCGCGGCCGATGTCGTCGTAGAGGTAAACGTCGGCGGGATTTTCGTCGCGCGTTTTTTTGTGCGAGCCGTCGCAGAAGGGTTTGTTCTTCGAGAGTCCGCAGGCGCAAATGTAGATTGGCAGCTCGGTGCCTTCCGGGACTTCGTAGGGTGAGTTCTTTTCGTGTCTGACCATTCGGGACATGGGATAATTCCTCGCGTTGAGTTTTAGTGCGGCGGCACCTGTTGGTCACTTAAGACCAGCCGAGTCGCAGAGTCAAATGTCGGCATGACGATCATTGGGTGCCGGCGTTGTGTTTCAGGTAGTCGAGGATCGACGCGCGATCGTCGGCTGTCAGAGCGGGCATGCCGGCAGACTGAATCTTTTCTTCCATCATCGTGACCTGCGTGTCCCACATCGCCGCCGTCAGTTCGTGAGGATTGTAGGGCACGTGGCAATTGCCGCATCGCGCGGCGTAGAGCTGAGCGCCGGGACTGGTCGCGTCGGGGAGCCCCGCCGGCTTGCATCCTGCGGCGGCGACGGCGAGGAGTGCGAGCGCGAGAGCGGCACGCGTGGTTCGACTAGGCAGGCGGGATGCGCGCATCGGGGAAGCGGGTGGCAATCTGGGTGCGAAGCGATGCGATAAGCGCGCGGCGGTCATTTTCGTCGAGGGGTACCTTTCGTTCGGATTCGGGGCGGAGCCAGATCGGTCCGCGCCGCAGATCGTCGGCTTCGTTTGCCTGGCGCGGAAACAGATGCCAATGAACGTGCGGTATAGAGTTGCCGAGACACTCGTAATTCATCTTCCACGGCTTGACGACTGTAGCGATGGCCTCGGCAACCAGGCGCATCTCGTCGGAGAGCAGTCGCGCCGTGTCGGCTGGCATCAGGTAGAGCTCAGTCGCGTGCAGCTTGGCGAACAGCACGCAGTAGCCGCGATAGTATTGCTGATCGCCGAGGATCACGTAGCAGCTAGCGAGCTCGGCAACGAAATCGCGGAAGGTGCCCGCCTTGATGCGATCGATCATCGTGCAGATTCCGCACGCGGGCTTTGCGGAGGTCATGCGGGGTCTGCGGCCGGGACTTCGACGAGCTTGATGCTGGCGCCCTTGAGGAGTTGCTCGACGGTGTGGAGCTTGTAGGGGCGCGCGTAATAGACGGTGCGGACGCCGGTGTTGATGAGCACTTTGAGGCAGTGGATGCACGGCGTGTGCGTGACGTAGATGTCGGCGTCGCGGATGGCGGCGCCGTTGCGAGCTGCTTGCGAGATCGCGTTGATCTCGGCGTGGATGGTGCGATAGCAGTTCTGTTCGGTTTCGCCGTCGGGCGTGCGCGATTCGTAAACGAGGCATCCGACTTCGGTGCAATGCGGCAAGCCGGCGGGCGAGCCGTTGTAGCCGGTGGCGAGGATGCTGCGGTCGCGCACGATGACGGCGCCGACCTTGGCGCGCAGGCAGGTCGAGCGCTCGGCGACCTCGCGCGTGATGGTCATGAAATACTGATCCCAGCTCGGACGATGCGGCGTGGTCTTTTTAGCGGACTCGGTCAATTCGTTTCCTCCGATCAGATTCGGATGCGGCCGATCTGTCGAAGCATATCATCATAGTGCGGCATGTGATGGACAATTTCCTGGCTGTGTTCGCTGGGCGACGTCGGCGGCGGCGCTTCGGGTTGCACGAAGGATAGTGGCACGGGACTGAACGTCACGATGAACAGCGCGACGGTAGCCCATGCAGCGAAGGCGCGGCGCGGATTCAGCGGCGTGTCGCGATCGACAGTCGACGGATGTCCCAGTCCCAGAGCCACCGACAGCACCGCCCATAGCAGCCAGCCGCCCCAGAAACTCAGCCCTAGCGCGAGCGGCACCAGGACCATCAGAACGCATGAGATGACGAACAGCACGGAGATCGTGCGATGGCGGCGGGGGAAGAGCGCGTACACGACGTGGCCGCCGTCGAGCTGTCCGACGGGCAGCAGGTTCAGCGTCGTGACGAACAACCCGAGCCATCCGGCGAAGGCGATCGGATTGAGATTGACGTTGACGGTCGAAGGATCGACGCCGAGCACCAGATGCGAGAGGCCGAGGAACAGGAGCGAGTTGCCTAGCTCGAGGCCGCCGCTAGATTTGTCCAGCGGCGTCACGTCGGAGAGATACAACCCGATGATGACGGCAGGAATTGCCAGCAGGACGCCTGCCCACGGGCCGGCGGCACCGATGTCGAACATCACGCGGCGGGTCCGTGCCGGCTCGCGCATGCGGATGAAGGCGCCGAAGGTTCCGATGATGAAGAGCGACGGTGGCGCGGGGATGAAATAGGGAAACGATGCGTCGACGTTGTGGTAGCGCGACGTCAGGTAGTGGCCCATCTCGTGCGCGAACAGGATCATCATGAGGGGGATCGAGAACGAGAGTCCCGAGCTCAGCGCGGCGATGGCGAGAAACGGATGCCAGAGCGGTACTTCCTCGCCGTTCATGTATGCGCCGGCGGTGGTGGTGGTCAGAAAAGTCAGAAGAAGCAGCGCGATATTGAGTGGCGGAATTCGCGGAACCTCGAGCGCGCCTTCGGACGGCTGGATAGGCGCGGCATACCGCGGAATTTCGGTCAGGACGGTCGGAGTGTCCTTGTGTGTGATTATTTCATCCATGATTTAAGTGCGGCCCGCGACCGCGGTGAGAGATACCGATGAGCCGGGCCCGGCGGCGAAGTGCGCAGCGGCGTTGCCGTCGCGCACCGCGATTTCGAGCAGACCGAAACTACCGAATATTGCGAGAGGAACACCTTTGGGCGCGGCTCCGTAAGCATCAAGTATTCTCATCGCCGCGCCACCCTCGATCCTAACTGAAAGGGATTTGTGGCGAAAGCGAGCAGCGAATTGTTCTGCCGTAACGCGGTCGATGTTGCTTATGAGATTGCCGAAGCCGTCCACGTAGATCACTTCCCCGCGCACCTCTCGGGTAGATACCACTGGATGCGGCAGGTCGAGTCGTTCGAGCGATTTGAGCTCGGGACCGAGTGCGGAAATCGAAGTGCCGCGCCAGAGATACGCCGCCGCGGGCGCGAAGATGTCGCGGCCATGAAAGGTTGCACTCACGTCGGTAAGACGATGGCGAAGGGATGTAAGTTTCACAATTCGCTTGATGCCGGCCTGGTTCGCGGCGAGCCACAACAGGCCGTTATCGGGTCCGACGAAGCGGGCGCCGGCGCGAGTTTCGACGGCGACGGGAGCGCGCGCGGTGCCGACGCCGGGATCGACGACCGCGAGGAATACGGTGCGCGGAGGAAAATATCGCCACGATTCGCGCAGGGCGAGCGCGCCGGCGACAATGCATTGTGCAATGACTCCGTGAGTGATGTCGATTACGTTGGCTCTGGGAGCGATCGAGGCGATCACTCCCTTCATAACACCGACGTAGTGGTCGCGATCGCCGAAGTCGGTTATGATTGCGAGCGGAAAGGGGCTTCGCTCGGGCGTCGGCATCACGGACAGTTAACGCGAAAGCGCGGCGTCGCGCAATTTCCCGATCACACCTCCCCGAACTAATGAAGCGCAACTTTCTGCCGGGCGGCCGGCGACAGGCGGGGGCATTGTTGCTGATGGCGATCGCGGTCGGCGCAGTGCTGCGCTTTTTTCGCCTGGGCGCGCGCGAGTTGTCTATCGACGAATCGCTTTCATGGGCGGAGTCGGCAGGGCGGAGCGTCGCGGACGTGCTGCGAGTGCAGCATCAACTGGATTCCGGCAAGTTCCCGATTTACGAACTCGCCCAACATGGATGGATACAAATTTTCGGCGAGAGCGAGGCGGCGCTCAGGGCGTTGCCGGCTCTGATCGGGTCGCTGTCGATAGTGCTGGTCTTCATCCTTGGGGTGGAAGTGCTGCGGACGACCGGACCGGTGCGAGAGACCGGGAACGGTGGGGGCTCAATCAACGTCGTGGCGGCGATGTGCGCAATACTGTTTGCGGTCGGGCTTCCGTCAGTGGAAATCGCACGCCAGGCGAGAATGTACTCGATGATGCAGGCGTGGATCCTGGTCCAGATGATTTTCCTGCTTCGTGCGCGGCGGCTGGGAGGGTTGGCGAACTACTCAGGGCTGACGGTCTTTTCCGCGATCGCGGTTGCCACTAACTTCACCGCGGCGCTGGTGATCGCGGCCGAGGCTTTGTGGCTGGTCTATCTAAGGCTCGCCCACGCGCGAGGCGAAGGAGAAGCGGAGGGCTCGGCGTCATGGGCGACGGAGATTGCATTCGTCGCCTCGATGCTGCTGTTGCTGCCATTTCTTGCCGTTCTGCGATACGGAGTCGAGGGCGTCAAGCGCGGGGACTACGAGTGGATCAGGCCGCCGGGAGCATGGGAGCCATTGGCGACATTCGAGAACGGACTTGGCAGTTGGGTGTTCCCGCTGTTCGGGATCTTCACGATGCTGGGTGCGATTCGGCTATGGCGATCGCATCGCGACGCAGCGGTGCTGCTGATCCTATGGATCGCGCTCCCGCCGATTGTGCTGTTTGCCGGATCCTACCTGGTTGTTCCGATGCTCGTGACACGCTACATGATATCCTCTTTCGTTCCTCTGTTTATACTCACTGCAATAGGTATTGAGTATTTGCCTAGGCGAAATTATCGTGCGGCGGCGATTGTCGCGATAGTAAGTCTCTCTATACTTCGCGTGTCGTCGGAAATGAGACCGGGTGACCACCGCTGGCGCGACGCGTGTGAAACCGCGCTGGCTAATGCGGGCTCACAACGCAGTATCGGCGCTTGCCACGAATACTATCTAGTCAGCTACTACATCCCAGCGGCGCAGCGCGACAGCGTGAAACTGGTGCGCATCCCGTTTCATGGAGCCGAGAGTGAAGCGCCGCGCGTGGTGATCGTCTCGCCCACGGTCGCGCCCGCGGAGATCGCCGAGATTCGACGGGAATATCCGCTGGTAGTTGCAAGATTCAGGAACGTGCTCGTGGTGTCGCGCCCCGATGCGAGCGACCCGAACGTTCCGAGTTTCTAGTCGCGCGGTTTGACCGAGACATAGCGGTTGCCACGTTCATAGAAACGCCACGGCTTCGATGCCCAATGACCGGCGTAGTCCACGTTGATCCGGGGCGAGCGGCCGATGCGTCCGACGGGAAGATCGGAGTGTTCGAGATAGAGCCGCCCGCCGCACAGGTCGCGGCCGTAGTCGGCGCCTGTAATAGCCAGTGCATTAGTCAGTTTGCCGGGGCCATTAGTCAGTTCGCGAGAATCTAGCGGTTTGTGGCGCCGCCACGCCATCAAAGCGAGACCTCGCAGCGGCTCGATTGCTCGAATCAGAACCGCGTGCGGATGGCCTTCGGCAGTAGTCACCAGGTTAATCGCCCAGCTGATTCCATATAGTAAGTAGACGTACGCATGGCCCGGCGGCCCGTACATCGCGGCAGTTCGCCTGGTGAGCCCGCGCGAGCTATGCGCGGCGAGATCGAGCGGTCCGCGGTACGCCTCTACTTCTACGATTCGACCAGCTGCGATGCCGTCGGCAGTGCGATGCACGAGGACTTTGCCGATGCATTCGCGCGCCACTGTCAGAACGGGCCGCGCGTAAAAGTCGCGTGTGAGTCTTCGCGACGCGGTCATCGCGAGGTTCTACTGCAACGGTGGAAAGCAGGGCAACTCTGGCGCGACGGTGTAGCTGTACTTTCGCCCGTGCCAGGTAAACTCGCCCTGCGCTGCGCCGAACAATTCGCGCGTAATGGCCGATTTCTGGCCGTCCTCCGGCGCGCTGCCGTCCATCGGAGCGTACGCGAGGAAATGGTTTCCCGGCGATGCCAGGGAGGTTTCGATCGGCGGCTGAAAATTCAGCTTGTCGATGCCCGGCTTCGGGGCCCAGCCGTCAGGAGGTCCATCTACAGGCCGCACGTAAACCCAACTGCGCGCGGAGCCGTTTGCGACCAGCGTCCATTGCCGGCTCTCGATGACGCCCGCGTTGGTGCGTATTTCTTCGACTCCGGGTGTCACAGCCGCGAGCTCATTGCAATGTTCGTTGAGTTCTCCGTTGGGATGGCTCACGTCGCGGCGCAGGTCGGTCTGCTCTTTCGCGTATGCCTCGAGTTGCTGCTGCGTGGGCGGTTTCGAGGCAGCCGGCTTCGGTCCAAAATACGAGCATCCCGATCCCGCCAGCAGCATCCATGCCGCCGCGATCGAAAGTTGTGCAAGATGACGCGGACCGTTTGATGCGGGCGTGGGGCCGGCCTCTGAGCGAAGAGTCATACTCAGAGTTTTTTGATCGAGGATGGTGAAGTCAATGGCGCGGTGCGCTTGTATTCCCGAGAGATCCAGTCGCCGCGCCGACCCGCTCAATTGACAGTATTCAGGTGCGCACCTAGACTTCGATCAGAGCGGGTGTAATTCAGTGGTAGAATGCCAGCTTCCCAAGCTGGACGTCGCCGGTTCGACCCCGGTCGCCCGCTCCATTCTTTCGCTTGTAAATCCGAACAGTTAGCCGCGCGCCGCGAAAATCGCTGCGAGCGCGACAGCTCGCCATCACCCACGTATCACCCAAATTCGGCGGACGATTGGTTTAATGAGGATTCCTTGAGCCAGAGGCCCTGTGCATGCTCGTGGGGTCGCGGCGATGATAATCGGCACAGGGCCGACGGTGAGAGGAATCTCGCTTTCGGTTTCCGCGGTCGGCGTCAGCGATGGCGCCGGCCGCACTTTTTTGTTTGGCGTCCTGGCTGCTTTTCCTCCGGCGTTTCGCCGGTTTGTGCGGCAGGATACTGCGAGCGATAGGCGACGGTCATACGCGGGGAACCCGCGCGGCGCGCCAGCAGCGCTCGGGGGCGAAGCAAGTCCGCAGAGGATTTGAGGCTACTGCTTCGCTCCTGACTCTGGTCTCCGCGTGGTTGCTGCGCGGAGTTAAAATCGATGGCTTCAACCTTACAATCCGAATCCGAATCCGGACCGGCACGGTGTCAAGCGGCACGTTGCGGCGAGCCTGCCTCTTTCATCCTCGAGCGATTCGGTAGACGCGGACTCCCGACTTGGTTCTGTTGGATCCATCGTGAAGAGTTCCGCAAGCTCGTGCGAGCGCAAGGGAAGGATTGGGGCCGCGATCGCGACTTCCGTGACGTGCGCTTTCACTACGGCTCACGCCGAGGCTTTCACCGCGGCTAGGATAGTCGCGCGCGGACGGCGAGAACGGAGAATCCGAGTTGCGCCGGAGCAGATATCGAAACAACTGCGCGCGGCGGCACAGGTCAGTCAGCCTTTGGCAGGCGACGGCGGGCGGCGAGGGCGAAGATGCCCGCGACGGCGGCGATGATGGAGTAGAAGTTGCGGAGGGCGAGGACCGTGGGATTGGCGGCGACGGCGGAGAGGGCGGCGACGACTGTGGGGTAGGCGGCGAGGACGGGGATGGCGGTGAGGGTGGCGGGGAGGAGGAAGACGGCGGCGAAGAGGCTGGAGACGACGGCGAAGCCGGTGGCTTGGTCGGCGTCGCTGGAGGCAAGGATGGCGAAGAGGCCGACGGCGGCGAGGGCGGAGGCGGCGGCGGGGTGGTCCATGAGGAGGAAGACTATGGCGGTTTCCATTTTTGTTCCTTCCTTTGCGAGAGTCACGGGACTCTGGGAGAGACTGACTCGCGGGAATCGAACATAAGCGAGCGCGACGATCTTCTAGCTTATTCCCTCCGTAAGTTTGGATTCCGCGGGAGAAACGTACCGTCGCTGGCGCGTTCGGCGGTGGCCGCTCGTGCGCGGCCGCCAGCAGCGTAACGATCGTACTCTTCTCGATACGCTTTAAATCTCTCCAATTCCGGCATGAAGGTTCCGTCGAAATACCGCCACGCCGCGCGAGCGCGAGCAAGTCCGCCAGCGCGTCCCCGAGGCGACGGTGCGCGCATCGCTTTAGCGAAACTCTCGATTGCTTCTCCGATGACCGGCGCGGCCTGCGCCGCTCCGACGATCTGCGCCGCGAGAATTCGAAGCCGTCGCTCGCCATCCAACCGCGCGCGAAGTTCGTCGTGCTCGCGCTCAAGTCGCTGGATGCGTTCGAGCAAATCGCTGGTAGCGTCATCTAGTGCGCGTCTTTCGCTGGCACGAAATAGCCACATGGTCGCTGGATTGTACGCTCGAAGTGAATGCTCGCAAATAGTGACCAATCCTGTTCTTTCACGTGCGCTCGCGCGGAAGCGCTGGCGAACCGCCGTGGTGCTGGATTCGTGCTGGACTTGTCGCGCTGCGAAATCGCGCGCGGACTGGATGGGAACAGAAGGGAAAAAATGGGAAATCGGGAGCGAGAAAAGCGAGCGCGCGGTGCCGGAAATGTTGACATCGCCGATCGCCGCGCGGAATCTCGCAGGATGGTGAATCCTATGCGTAGTTCAAATCATAAGAAGCAAATAGTCAAGTCCAGTTGCAGGCTCGTGATCGATCCGTGCTTGGGTGCGTATCTCCGACCCTTGGCCGATGCCCGGTTCGAGTTCGTCGGCAATGTCGAAGACATCGATCGACAAGTCAGAGAGAACATCATCAGCGTGGCCGAAGCTGCGAAACGAATCTCTCTGAAACCGAAGACGCTGTACTGCTGGATCGAAAAAGAGATGGCACGTTCGAAGCCGTGTTCACGGCGCGATTTCCCGAATCGAAGAATCTGGCGCGGTTCGAATCGGAGACCACCGTCGAGCCGACGCTCGGCGAGTTCGCGCAGAAGTGGCTCGACGAGAAAACCAATCTCACCGACTCGACGCGCTACGACTACAACTCGTCTCTGAAGTTCCACATTGAGACGCACGCGATCGCTTCGATGCGTCTGTCGGAAATCGATGACGGCGATCTCAATCGATTCGTCGGCGACCTGCGCGCAAAAACGAAAGCGCCGAAGAAAAAGAAGCGAGACGACAAGGAAGAGCCGAAGCCGGGCGCGCCGCTCTCCGCGCGGCGAATCAACATGGTGATCTCGCGGCTGCGAAGCATCTTCGCGACCGCATACCGGCGCAAGTTGATCGCGGACGACCCGATGCGCCACGTCCAGAATCTTCGCGAGCCGCGCCACGATGCCGATCCGTTCGACCTCGACCAGGCGAATCGAATCATTGAAGCCGCCGAAGGCTGGGAGCGCGCGTTCGTGACGACGCTGCTCTATACCGGGATGCGTCAGGGCGAGGCTTTAGCGCTTCACTGGGACGCGATCGACTGGGACGGCTTGATACTCGTCCGCTTCACTGAAAGTCGCCGGTACGGGCGCGGCTTGCCGAAGACAAGGGGTTCCGCGCGCGATGTCGAAATGATCGCGCCGGTACGCGCTGCGCTCAAGGAACAGCGCCCGCGATCGCAGATGCGTGGCGAGCTGGTGTTCCCGTCGATCGCGCGAACTGCGATCGATCTCGCGAACTTCCGCGCGCGCAATTGGCCGCGGATTCTCACGCGTGCGAAAGTGAGACAGCGGACGATCTACCATTGCCGCCACACGTTCGCGCGCCTCGCGATCGAGTACGGCGACACGCCGCAGCACGTCGCCGCGCAGCTAGGGCATACGACCGTCGAGATGGTCTTCCGCGTGTACTCGCGATGGATGGCGCAGCCTGCGAGCAGGCTCGAAAAGTTGGAGCACGCCATCACCCATCCATCACCCAAAGCTGGCGGGCAATTGGCGGGAAACGATGGGGAGTGAAGGGAAAGAATCCAACGGATTGCGTACCGGCGCTACGCCGCAAACAAGCGGTGGTAGCGAGGTTTCCGCGAAAATCGATTCGGCGAGTTCCCAAGCTGGACGTCGCCGGTTCGACCCCGGTCGCCCGCTCCATACATTGACCTTTTCTCGTGAGCAAAATGGGGTGAGTTCAGACGGCGCGTGACGCGGGATGGCTTAGTCGCCGATATGAGCTCGGTTCCCCGATGAGCTCGGTCTCGTCCTTTGCAACTCACTCCCAGAAGAACAAGCGAAGGCGAGGGATTGTTGGATCGAGTTTGTTGAGTCTTTTTTCAATCTGAGTTTTTAGTTTGCCCTCCGGCAGTTGGCGCAGGATATCGTTTGCCAGACTGCTGTCCTCAGCCGCTACTATCAAGATGGCTTCACTCAAATTTCGACTCTGGCGCCAATGAAGGGTCGGAAAAGAAGCTTTCATAAGGCCTTCAAGGACTGGGAGCCAGTTTGTCTGCATTCCTGGTTTGGTCGCCTGGAAAAGAAGAAAGAGTGCTTCCGAACGGCTTGCAAGACTTGCGATCTCATTCGCAACAGCGAGCGAGGGATGAAGGATCGCGCTGATTCGACTTGAAGCGCCCCGCTCAATAAAAGCCCGCGCGGGCCATGCGGCGGAAGCCACAACTCGGTATGGATCACTGCATTTCCTTCCAATCTCAAACGCCTCGTTGAGTACGGTCTCGAAGTCGTCACTGGGCCAGAATCTGCCGACCCATGACAATGCTTGGCAAGCGAACCATGGATCATTGATTTGGCGGGCGAGGGTGAGCGCCGCGGAAGGGTCGCGACGTGCCGACGAGGCCGCAGAATCCCTAGCCTGCTTTGGGCTGTCAATCACAGGAACAAAGCTCTCTTCTCGGTTCTGGATTGTGCCAATTTCCGGCGGCTCTTGCGACCGCGGCAGCGGCTACTGGGAGCGGAATCAGGATCGCGACTTGATGAGCTTGCGTCATTTATCGCCTGAAGCAGTCCGGCTTACTCGGCGCCGAGGTGGGCTCCTTTCTCGGCTACTGAGCGGCGCATGAGCAGGATGAAAAATACCAACATCACGCCGACCGCAGCTGAAAATGAGAATACGTCGAAGTAGGCCAGTGACGACGCCTGTTGAGATCGCGACTGGCCTAGGACGCCCAACGCCATTTGATGTGACAAAACGGCATCGCCGTTGTGATGCAGGAAAAACGCCTGGCCCCGTGTCAAAAGATTGGTGACCGGAGGGTTCAGGGGGTCGAGGCTTTCATTCAGCCGGAGCGTGTGAAACTGCTCGCGTCGTTCCTGAACAATTTGAGCGACCGAAGTTCCCACACTGCCGCCCTCGTTGCGCAGCAGAGCGAGCAATCCTACGGCGGGACCGCGGATCTCTTTCGGTAGATAGATAAACGCTGCCACGTTAAGCGGGGCGAACAGCATCGAAAGTCCCGCGATCACCACTACCCTCGGCCACACTACTTGCCACGGACTGACATCCAGATTGAGAAGTGCCAACCAGTAGTTCCCTAGAGCCATCGTAATTAATCCGCTCGCCATCAGATACCGGGCATCCATTCCGCGCGATAAGAGTGCGCCGACGACGACTAGCATGATGATCGCGAAGAATCCTGATGGCGATAGAACCAACCCCGAGGTTGTGGCGTCGTAGCCAAAAAGAGACTGGAGCAAGGCGGGCAGCGAAATGGTGTTGGCGTAGAGCACTGCGTAGGCGCAGAAGATAATAACGCAGCAGGTGCCAAAGTTTCGATCGGCCAGCGTCCGGAGAGCTACTAGTGGATTGCGCAGGTGGAGTTCGCGATAGATCAAGCCGCCCAAGCCGAGTGAGAAGAGGATCAAAAGGCTTTGCACGCGATAGAACGGATCGCCAAGCCAGTCCCACTCCTGACCCTTGCTGAGCATGACCTCCCAGCAAACCATCGTTACACTTAGCAGACAGAGGCCGAGCACATCGAAGGGTTCGCGTCGACTGCGACTCTTAGCTCGTTCAACTTGCAGATATTCCGGATCTTCGACCAGCGCGTGGCACATCAAGTAGGCCACCAGGCCGATAGGCACGTTCAGATAGAAGATCCAGCGCCAGCCGTAGTTGTCGGTGATAAAGCCGCCGAGCGTTGGCCCGACAACCGGCGCGAGAAGTGCAGCCATGCCAAAGATCGTCATCGCCTGGCCTTGTTTTTCTTGCGGGAACGCATCCAGCAGCACGGCCTGGCTCGAGGGTTGGAGACCACCACCGGCCAGACCCTGAAGCGCTCGAGATGCGATTATGAAACCAAGGCTTCCGGCCATTCCGCACAAAGCGGACGCCATCGTGAAGATTGCTATCGAGAGCAGGAAATAGTTTCGCCTGCCGAGCCGCAGCGCGAGCCATCCGGAAATCGGCAGGACGATCGCATTGGATGCGAGGTAAGTGGTGATGACCCATTCGCTGTCAACATTGGCAGCCGATAAACCGCCGGCAATGTAACGCAAGGAGACATTTGCGATTGTAGTATCCAAAACCTCCATGAAGGTCGGGATTACCACCGCGAACGCTATCAGCCACGGATTGACCGATCGCCTCGCGAGCGGAACCTGGAGCGTTGCGGCACTCATTGAGGGGCGGGCGCAGAAACGGCACCAGCACCGGATACGGAAGCTTGAAGCATCTTGCCCGCGTTGGGACCGGTTACTGTCTCGTGGATATACACGTACGGAGTGACCGATAGGCCTATGAACAGAGGAGCTACGTCAGGATCGTAGTTGATCAAATCGATTCGGACCGGCAGCCGCTGCACAACCTTGACGAAGTTTCCAGTCGCATTCTCGGCCGGCAATAGCGCTAGCGTAGATCCCGTTCCCATCGTGAATCCGGAAACGCGACCTTGAAAATGCCGGTGACTGCCATACATGTCGACGTCGAGCTCCACCGGCTGTCCGATGCGCAAATTCGCCAGTTGCGTCTCCTTGAAATTAGCATCGACCCAAATGTCGGTTAGAGATCGCAACGCCATCAGCCCCTGTCCGGCGATAACCTGATCGCCCGGGTTGACGTCGCGACGCGTCACGACACCGTCAATGTCGGCGACGACATCGCAATAGGAAAGGTTCAGCTGGGCTTGATGGAGATTAGCCTGGGCCTCATTCAACCTGGCCTCAGCCTGTTTCACGTCAGGCGCATTCCTGGAAATCTCATCAAAGATCGCATTGATATTGCCGGACGCGTCGCGCTTGTAGAACTCCGCGAGCATCTCGTCGGGAGACTCCTTGAATGAATGAAAGGAGCCTAGCTCGGCCGCAGTCTGCATCAGTCGCGCCTGGGCTACCTTGACCGCTGAATAACTTTGGTCAAGGTTCGCCGGGATGCCACTCAAGGGATCGCCGTTTTTGGGTGTGGGTGGCAGCCCAAGCTCAGCGCGAACACTCGCGGCGTCATGCTGGGCTTGCTGTTGCTGTGCCTGAGCTACAGAAAACTTTTCCTGAAACGAATCGAACTCCTGTTTTGATATAACCTGTTGCTGGTACAGCTGCTGCTCTCGCCCGAAGTCAGCCCGAGCCTTGATGAGAGTGGCACTCGCGGCTTGAAGAGCGTCGACCTTGGAGTGCAGGTCGGCAACCTGGTTGTTTAGATTGTGCATCGCATTTGCGAGATCGAATCGTTGGCTGAGCGCCAGACTCTCAAGGCCCCGAACTTTTGTTTGTGCTGTGACAAGGTCGGCCTGCGCAACGGTCAGTGCGGCTTGCGCGATATCGACCTTGATCTGGTACGGCTCCTTGTCGAGCTGCACGAGTAGGGTGCCCTTGCGCACCCGATTGTTGTCATCCACCAGCACACGCACGACTTGGCCGGGCACCCGCGGGGCCACAAACGTCACGTGCCCGTTAACGTAGGCGTCGTCGGTTGACTCTGTTCTGAAAGCAGTGACGGCCCACGGGATGGCCTCGTACAGCGCCAGAAGGGCAAGCACACCGCCGGCAATCCACATCCACAATGGCCGCCCCTGGAGCTGCTTTCCGAGTGAAGCTTGCGCGATTGGCGTATCGGCCTTAGGTGTGGGTGGAGATGGCGCGGGTTCGTGGGGGGATTTGCCAGCGGACTCAGTCGAATTTCCATCAGGCATTGGCGCGATCCTCCCTTAATTCACAACGAAGGGCAGTCCGCACGATGTTGTGCGGCACCTTTATTTGCTTCGCACATCGAGGCCGTGGTGATCAATTGAATATATTGAAGATCGATTCAGCCCTCGATGCGTGAAGCCGGTCATCGAGGGCTGGGAACATCCGACAGATATTGATTCAGCTCGGAGAATAGAAACTCAAGTCGTCGCATCGATTCCGATTCCGCGAGCATCGTGCGGCGCGGCTCTAGCGGCCATGACGCCAATCGGGCGAAGCCGTTCTCCTGCAGAAGTGAACTGAACTCGCTGAGCGGTTCTGTCAACTGATCGCTTGAATGTTTCTGTGCGACGACCCGAGCAGCCGAAGCGCTGGACCATTCAGGGCCACTGAAGAAATCCAGCCACGAGGTGAGCTGCCCACGAATTGCCTGGAAGAACCGCGCGCGCGCAGACTCCGTTACAGGGTCGAGTTGCGGCATTTGTATGAGGACTCGCGGTGACGCGATCGAGGACATCTCGTTCGAAATTCGGCGAAGAGCACCGGCCGCTTCGACGATCCCATTGTGGTAGACAGCACAGGTGCGTCCTTCCATCCGCGCATCATCGGCGATCTCGAGGAACTCGGTCAGAACGCCCATCGTTTCCGAGTTAGTTTTCAGGATTTGATCTTCGCTGCTCGAAGCGGAGCCGCTTGGCGCTAGCGCGAGCAGGTTGGCAATGACCTTCTTCAGTCTGGGCAACAGCGAATCACCGGCGTATTCCGGCCACAGGGTAAAGAAGACGATCGCCACGACAAAATCACCGAGCAGGACACCCCATATGCGCCAAAGAGGTTCGTAGATATCGACGGACGGACTCAACCCAACGAATACCAACGAAAAAACGATCCCCATCTGCTTGCCCGCGAACGACGTCCGCGCATTGCCGACGGAAGAGTATGCAAACGGAAAGAATACCGCGAAGGCCGCAAGCATATAGGTCGGGAGGGTGTCGAAGTTAGGCGAAACTATAATGATAACGAGAAGGGAAACGACTCCGCCGATTATCGCTCCCGTGATCCGGAGATACATCTTGTTGAGGGTTGCGCCATAGGTGGGCGTCGCGGTTGTTATTACCGTCATCAGGATAATGAATAAGTCCGGACGCTGGGTAATGAGGCCGATTAGATAGCCGACCACGACGCATAAGCCGACTTTCAAGCAATAGCGCACCACGGCGGGATTTGGAGGATCGGTCAATCGAGGCACAGGACTGTTCGACGGAAGCGCGGTCGCCGGCCGCGGCGGTTCATCCAGTGGGCGCTCGATGTGCCCGGTCAGCACAGCCAATGAATCGATGAAGGAGGCGAAATTTTCGACTTCCGTCGAACTGGCTTTGCCGATGTATGCTGGTCTGATCTCAATGACCCGCGCGGACAAAGTATCCATCGCCAAGCGCACACGCGTTCGCGTAGCTGGGGTCTGTTCGTCCACGCCCGCGGCAATGCGCGCCGGCAGGTTGTGAGAGATCTCGTCGAGCGCAGCGGCGATCGCGTCTACCGCCGCTTGAATTTCGCCCGGGACCATCGTGCGAATTACTCGAGGCAGGTTCTCGCGCGCCGTAGTGACCAGGCGGTCCACTTCGAGATTGATGCGGGCGGCGCGCGTGATCGCGGCAAGCAAGAGCGCCCGGCGATGATCGGACGCGCCCTCGGCCATCGCTTGATCAAGAAGCGCCATATGTGCGGGCAGGTCGGAAGTCGGTGCCGGCAATGACGGTCGAGGTACACTTTCGCCAGCGAGAAAAAACTTGGAAGCTTCGAGAAGCTGCGAGCGGGCACGCGCGATGCTCGCTCCGAGAGACTCCATCAAGATCGGCTCGCCCGGGTCCGGCCACAACCAGTTGTCGAACAAAACGACCACGCCGAAGGCGATCGCGCTACCGTCGAACGCGGCGGCTGCATTCCAACCGATTTCCTGAGGTTCAAACACGACGGTGTAAAATGTAATGAGGCACACTATCTGGATAACGAGCACGCCCACGCCGAGCTTACGCGTGGCTCCCACGTACGTTGAAAGTGAAATCCATACGAACACAAAGGGCAGCATCAGCCACGGCGTCTCCGCGAATGCGCGCGCCATGATCACCGCGGTGATTAGGGCGAGCATCACGGCGATTTGCCATGCCAGGGCTTTGCGAAGGGACATCATCGGTCCTGCGCCGGCCAGGAGCCAGACAATTACTGCGCCCAGCTGAGTGTTGACGTGACAGCTCGCGTCCAGTGCAATCGCGATTGTCACAATCGTGGAGATGCGTAAGGCGGTGCGGATCTTCCGGGAGGTGGGAGTAAGTTCGTGTGCGATCAGCGCTTCGAGCCGATCCAGCCAGGCGAAGGGCCGTTGGATAGAGAACGGTTGCTCTACGAATCCTGCCATGCGCCTCGCTCAGCAATCGCCTCGATTTCTACAACCGTGGTCGCCCGAAGCGTAAACACAGTAGGCTCTATTAAAGAAGCTCTGTCCTTGGCTCTAGATAGTGCAAATCCCAGCGGCTCTTGCGAGTCCCGACGATCGGAAGCTGCTAATCGGGATCGGTTACGGCTAAAAGCGATCGTGAGTCAGGCGGAGCGCGTGTTCACACTTTGACTTCCCGTAGTTTGCCCGTGTCCACGTCGAAAATGACGCCGCGCACGGCGACCTCTTTGGAGATCCAGGGATGCGACCTGACCATCTTGATCTGCTCGCGGGTATTTTGCTCAGGGTCCTTGTAGGAGAAGAAGCGCATTGGAGCCGGCGAAGCATTTCCGGTCGAAGCGCTCAGCTTCGCGTTCAATTCGTCATCTGTGAATGTCGTGAACCCACAGCCGGTGTGGTTGAGCAGCAATATCTCTGTGGTTCCGAGTACACGGTTGGAAACGACAAGCTCCCCGAGAACGTCTTCTGTTACCGCGGGTCCGCCGGTTCGGATGACGTCGATATCGGCTTGCGGCAGACCCAGGATTCCAGGGAGATCTGAGACCCGTGGATCCATGCAGGTTACAACTACGATTTTGGGGGCCGGACGTCCCCCCAGCTTTGGATCGTAATTTTTTGCATATTTCTGGTTTGCTTCCAGCGCCTTGTCGATGATGCTCATCGGTTTTCCTCCAGACGGGCGAAGGGTGAGGCCAAGCCCGAGTTTTTTATAGTTTCGCTCTTCCGGAGATTTATTGCCAACGCCTTTTGACTCGTGGTCGAGTCGCTCCGGGGAGTCAATTTCTCGGAGGGATTTGTTATAGTCAATTACGGTCTACGATTTGTCCGGAGGTAAGGGTTGTATGAGTGACGCCGCCGCCCTTCGCTATACGAAGATACCGCTCAACAACGGATCCGATGAGATACCGGCGCTCGGGTTTGGGACGCTGATTCCCGATCCCATCAAAACAAATGAGGCAGTCAGGATCTCTCTGGAGGCAGGCTTTCGTCAATTCGATTGCGCCGAACGCTACCGAAATGAGGAACAAGTCGGTGAAGCAATGCGGGCGGTGTTCAAGGAAGGCAAGGTCAAACGGAAGGACGTTTTTGTAGGTACGAAGATCTGGAACAACAATCATCGTCCCGAACGCGTTAGACCCGCCTTCGATGCAAGTCTGAAAAGACTGCAGCTAGACTATGTCGATCTATACAGCACCCATACGCCATTCGCTTTCAAAGCCGGGGACGAGCAAGACCCGAGAGATAAGAAGGGCAATGTCATTTATGACGACGCGACGCCTCTGACGAGTACCTGGAAGGCATTGGAGAGCCTGGTAGACGATGGCCGGTGCAAGGCGATCGGCTTATCGAACGTCAGTTTGGGACAGCTGAAAGAGGTGTTTGAGATCGCGCGCATCAAGCCAGCTGTTGTTCAGGTCGAATCTCATCCATATCTCCCTGAATGGGACCTGCTCGACTATTGCAGAAGGAATGGCATCGTGATGCAGGCCTTCGCGGCTTTGGGTCATGGTATTGAACCCAAGTTGATCGACGATTCTGTGATCACTGTCATCGCGAAGCGCGTCAACAAAACACCCTCACAAGTTCTGCTGGCGTGGGCGGTGCAGCGCGGCACGGCCCCTCTCACCACAGCGACGAGCATCCGACACATCGAGGAGAATTTTGATATCTCGACTCTTCCCGACGACGCAATCAAGGAGATCACGCAAGGGATCACGACGCGAGTCAGGCTCACTTCGGTTGTTAACACAGGCATCCCCGGATTCATTCCGAGGGGAAGATGAACCTTGGGATGACATCGTCGAAGTACTGGTGGCGTTGAAATAAGCGCGCCGGCTCGCAGGGTTCGACGCCGGTCGCCCGCACCGGTTTATTCGCGGTTTTTTACTTGTTGAGCATCGCCCAGGCCGTAGACCATCGCGGTCTTCGTGGTGCCGAGCTTGATCCATTCCGCGCAATCGAGCTGGACTCTTCTGTAGAACTCTTCCGAGAGATCCAGAGATTCCTTGCTCACGTCGTCGAGCTGTTCGAACTTGCACTGAAAAGCGAACTCGCCCGAGAGTGACTTTTCCAGCGCGCGGCTGCGCCATATTGCGATAGTGGTCTTGCCCTTGAAGTGATGCCCGAAATGGATCATGCCCATCGTGTTCTGCACTTCTTCCACAGCCACGTTGTTGACCAACATCATCTTGGTCCTGGGACGGATGTCGATTTTCTTGAGGGTGGGAAAAGCGCGGGCTATGTCCTCGATGCCGCGATCAAGCTCGATCTTGGGAGACGTCAGCACGCATCCGTGCGAATAAACGCTGCGCATCCCGCCGAGGCGGTCGCGCTCGAGCAGCAATTCCTCTTTGAATTTTATCTCGTCGTGTCCACCTAACTGCGGATGTACGTCGACGGAAGCTGCGTTCTTGAGGTCCGGCGCGCGATATTTGAAGGTCAGCTCGTGACCGGCACGAGGCCATCCTTGATCGTAGAAAGTCCGTTTTCGAAGAATGAAGTGGTTGTTGTACAGATCGAACTGGGGAGTGTCATAGAACAGCACTTCGCGGACCTGACTGTCGAATGCATGATGGTCTACATCGACCTTGATGTGCAGTTTCTTGAGAGTCTTGGAAGCTGCCTCCCAAAATTCGATGAAGCCGTTCTTGCTCGTGAAGCGATCGGGCTGCAGCAGAATTTTGTACTCGCGGTAGTGAACTACGTCGCTGGCGAGATGCTGCGTTTCGGAATGCTTGCTTATGTGCTTGTCCATTGTAAAAAACGGTACTACGAGAACATTAGAATTTCCAGATGATATTAAGCGCGACGAAGTTCAGAAGGTTGGTCGAGTAATGCCCTTGAAGCGTCTGTGCGAGCGGACCGCTGCCGCGCGTCTTGCTGTAGGGTCCCGGACCAGCATCCATCAACTCCCAGGTGGCGCCAGCCGATAGATCGCGGTTGACTTCATACAGTACGCCGGTGCCGTAGCGCAGTTGTCGATCCAGAGGCAGGACGGGATTTCGATTTGCCCTCGAAACCGGGGAACTGTCGTAAGCGAATCCCGCAGACCACAGCCATTTCTCACCGAGCCGAAGTTGCTGCCCGATCGCGATTTGGCAGGTGTTCGAGAAATGCAGGTTAGCAGTCACAGTCCGCGTGTTTTTGCCGGAGATACCGACCGGGAACTCGCCGAACTGCGTCCAATTTTGCCATCCGACGTTGCCCATCAGACTCCAGTTGGGCAGGACGTCGTAGACCGCGCTGCCCATCACCTGCTGCGGCTCCGTCAAAGGAACATTGAATTTTGTGCCGCCGATTCTCTTGGACACATGGCTGAGAAGTGGGCCGAGTCCTGTGAGGAATGGCCGAAAGCCGAACTTGTAGTCTTCCGGTGATTGATAGGTGAGTCCGACGCGAAGCTTGGAAATCGGTCTGAGCAGGACGCCAACCTTGGCGCCGAACGCTTCGTCCCAGGATTCGAAGGACATGCCGCCGTCCGGTACTCTCGGATCGAGGTTGTTCACCTTCGATTGAAAAGTGAGGCGGCCGACGGCAAAGCTGAAGCCTGCTCCTACTGACAGCCACTTGTTGACGTCGTAGGAGAGTGACGGATTAACCTTGCCCGTGATGATTGACGCCTCGGTTATGAAATAGCGTCCAGCCCACCTTTTGCCGTAGTCTCCGGCGAGACCGTAATCCGAAAAGACCGCTACGCCGAGGTGGACTTTCTCGGACAGCTTGCGGACGTAGAAGAACGATCCAAGCGGGAAAAACACGCCGGCATTGCCGCCGCCGCCGCCAGAGTACGTCGTTTCCCTGGCAACGTCGAAATTAGTCGAGGGCAAGAGCGCGCCAGGGGTGGTCACCAGCTCCGAGCGGTCGAGTAACGACATCCCTGCGGGATTCGAAGCTGCCGTCGAAGCGTCCTCCGCAATTGCCGCTTGTCCGGCTCCTGCTGTGCCGGCGTCGGTTGGATAGAGTACGATTCCTGCGGCTCGCGCGGACGTGACGAATGCCAACAGGATCGCCGTGGCCAGAGAGACGGTTCTACTGGCCCTGCGAGATGCGGTTCGCCCCACTACCTCGAAACTGTCAACGGTCGGGCTCTGCACCATTTGAAGTTACCTCCCAACAACCCATCCCGCGGAGCAATCACTTCGACATGAGTACTTTGCCAGTTGTGCTGTCGATGTTGAAGAGCCAGAAGGCGGTCACGTCCTCCTCGAGAATCATCGCGACCATGCCGACGCCGGGTGCAAAGAAGTTATAGCCCGTGTTGTGAGTATGAGCTGGGCCGACTTTGCCCTCGCAATCGACGCGGAACAGGATCGCCGGGAATGTGCCGGCTGGTACCGTCACCTGGTAGGTGCCGATGTAGGTATAGGTGCCGTTGATCGTTCCTGAGTATCTCTGGTCGCTCGGGTCGTCGAGGTAGTTAACGGAGACCTGCTGGGTGTAGGTCTGCGACTGGCCCGGCTGTATGCCTTTAGGGATGAAGGGGTTGGCAGGTGTCGTGACGACGACGACACCTTCGCCTGAGTCGGTGAGGGCGGCCATGATGATGTCACCTTGCTCGCTCTCGCGCATGAAGCCCGCTAGCGATGGAGTCATCTGAAAC
>Ga0210383_10000487_pt1 | contig 36554 bp, 29 predicted proteins | sample IncBWC14OmetaG_FD_160072 | JGI IMG/M metagenome (GOLD analysis project Ga0210383, IMG submission 160072) | Forest soil microbial communities from Barre Woods Harvard Forest LTER site, Petersham, Massachusetts, United States - Inc-BW-C-14-O ... | reverse complement strand
TCTCCACCTGAGATCGTAGACACTAGTATTTAAAGTAGCCGTTGCCCGCACCAAACCTCTAGCGCACAATTAAGAGGTATTGGTTTCCAGACTTGACCCCAATACGAAGAACTAGTACCGGACGACCCACATTCGGAAAGCGATTCAGCGCCAGAGCATAGAAATGGCATGTGCCAAGTTGGCTTTTGGCTCATGTGCGCATGAAAAGCAAAAGACCTGACGGAATAATCAGATCCATGGAACCAGGAAACATTCGATTCGGAGGTGGCGCAGCCGACACGATGATGCATCCTCTCGTGGCGGTCCTGATGATACTCGGCGTCCTCCTGATTCTTTTCCTGCCACGGAGGTACGTCATCGCGCCCCTCCTTTTCGTGGTTTTCACATGCCCCTTAGGGCAAGTGGTGGTGGCAGGAGGGCTCCACTTCACGGTCCTTCGCATTCTGATCATGGCCGGGCTGGTTCGCTGGGCGTTCTCGAAAAAATTGCCGGGCGGCGTGTTCACCGGCGGTCTTAATTCCATCGACCGGCTTATGGTGCTTTGGGCCGTGATGGCCTTTATTACTTTTTCGCTGCAATGGCAGGAGACGCAGGCCACTATTAAGGGCGCCGGGGATTTTCTGGACCTGCTGGGCGGATACTTTGTAGTTCGATTCCTCATTCGCGATAGGGAAGACGTTCGGCGGACGGTCAAGGCCTTTGCCGCGATATGCCTGGTGGTGGGCGTCTGCATGCTCAACGAACAGGTCACTCACCGGAACGTATTCGGCCTGCTGGGTGGAGCGCCGCTCGAGTCAGCCATCCGAGATGGAAAGATCCGAGCGCAGGGCGCATTTGGGGTATATATCGACGCCGGCGTTTTTGGCGCGATTCTGTTGCCGCTGTTTGCATGGTTGTGGTCACAGGCAAAATCCAGGGTTGCCGGCACTCTGGGGTTAATCGGGGCCACGGCCATGGTTCTCACTTCCAACTCCAGCACACCCCTATTGGCATTTGTCGCCGGAATTGTTGGTCTCTGTTTCTGGCCGTTACGGGACCGGATGCGCACTTTTCGTTGGGGATTCGTTGTCGTGCTGGTTGCTCTCCACCTCGTGATGAAAGCGCCGGTGTGGGCCCTGATTGCCCGCGTCGATCTTACGGGTTCTTCATCCGGCTATCATCGCTTCATGCTCGTCGATAACTGTATCCGTCACTTTTCGGACTGGTGGCTCATCGGGTACAAGGATTACGACGCTTGGGGATGGGACATGTGGGATCTCTCCAACCAGTTTGTTGCAAAGGCCTTGACCGGAGGGTTGGTGACGTTGGTCATTTTCATCACCATCCTTTCCAAGAGCTTTGGAGGGCTTGGCACCGCCCGGAAAACCGTGGAAGGCAATTTCGCGGAGGGCTGGTTTCTGTGGTGTTGTGGAACGGCCCTTTTTGCCAACGTAGTTGGGTTTTTTGGCTGCAGTTACATGGCTCAGATGCAGATGGCATTGTTTCCGCTGCTGGCCATCATCAACGTCGCAACCTTTGAAGCTGTGCAGCCGGTAATAGAGCGTGCGAAAATCCCTAGCAATTCTCGCCTCGCATCCATTCCTAGTTCGGTTCGGGCTTAGTTTCCAACGGTCAAACCATGGCGCGTTTCTTTCGCAGCGTAAACTGGCGCGAGGATCCCTTAAGGCTTTTAGCCCGGATCCCCGTTCGTCTATACAGCATGTGGGTGCACGCCACTTACCCGTTCGCGGCCATTGGCAAGGACGTGCAATTCCACTACACATGGGATTTTCGGAGGTATCTGGCGCACCGGGTCAAGCTAGGAAACTCCGTGTTCATCGGCAAGGACGTTCATTTCGGGGCGTATTGTCCGAACGAAGAGAAGGGCGAGCCGATGATCGTCATCGAAGACGGCTGTGGCATTCACCGGCAGTCCCAAATTTCGGCGCGGAACCAAATCTATATTGAACGTGACGTGATTATGGGCCCGGCAGCGCTGATCATGGACCACAACCACGCCTATGAGGATGTCACCCGGCCGGTCAAAGATCAGAGCATTACAACCGGCGGGCGAATTCGAATCGAGCAGGGTTGCTGGATCGGGCGTGGCGCGGCAATCGTCTGCAATCAGGGCGAACTGGTTCTAGGCCGCAACAGTGTCGTGGCGGCGAACGCGCTGGTAACCAAAAGCTTCCCGCCATATTCCGTTCTGGTAGGAAATCCCGCAAGAGTCGCCAGGCAATACGATCCGGCCAAGGGAGTCTGGATCGGATAGCTTTCCAACACTCTACAAGTGGGGCAAACCGAAACCAATCTATGAGCGAGCCGAACGCGGAGCGAATCCGCTTTATTTTTGCGAAGGCGCTTTTTGCTGTCCTTGGGTTGTTCCTCATCCTTAACTGCATAAGTTTTTACCGTATCTATACGCTTTATTGCGATGACTTCGCATGGGTCTTGCACTGTGACCATCGTTTCGCGAAGGTAGCGGAGTGGTTCACGCTGGGGTCGACGCACTATCACATTAACTATCCAGGGCTCGTGTCGCCATTCCTCACGCCCAATTTCAGGCCCCTCACCGCCGGCTTTTTCTATCTTGCCAGCCTTTTTCACGCCTGGTCGGGATACAAATCACAGCTGGCGTTGAACTACGTTCTGTTCATAGTCGTCATCTGGGCGTACTTACAATTCCTGAAGCGCTTCACTCCGCTCACTCCTGTGGCGCGCTGGATAGTGGCCGCGGCTTTTCTTGTGTCGCCCGTCTGGTCCGACGTCTATTTTTATCCTTCTCTGCGGGTCCATTTGCTGGAGTGCGCGTGCACCTTGCTGGCCAGTCTCCTGCTTCCGTCCGCGGCCGGCGGTTCCTTGCCCAAGCGAGTGATTCCCGCGGGGATCTTATCTTCGGGAGCGGTATTCGCGCATGAACTCGGTATTGTGGCGCCCTTGGTTGTGGCGTGGACTCACTACCGCGTGGCGTCTCGCGCTCCAGGCTCGCGCAAGAAGGCAGCGGTGGAAGCTTTCCTGATCGCGGCCGTTTCCCTTGGCCTCTACGGCGTTGTTCGGTTGGCTTTCTTCCATCAACCGGCGCAAAGCGGGTATCACGCGTATCAAGAGGCACATGGTACTTCTCCGGTGGTTGCTGTTCTGGGCCTGCTGCTGAGGCTGTTTTTTCCGTTCGACACGTACGTTTCCGGCGAAGTCTTGTTGGGGGGCCACGCGACGCTCATCAGCGGGTTGATGGTGTTGGTTACCTTGATCATCTATCTTTTGCTTGCAGCCGGGCTGCTTCGTAATTCCCGGTATCGCTATGATCTCCAGACGCTGGCCGGTTGTACGTTAATCGCAGCGGCCCCACTGGTTTTCGCTGTCCTGGCAAGGCAAATGGGCATCCTGCTGATTTATGCTCTGCCGCTTGCTTATTTGGCCATCCAATCTCTCGTCACTCTGGACGTCAAACGATGGCCCATTCGTCAGCTCGGAACCGCGCTTCTCGCTGGAGCGTTCGCGATTTACATCGGCGCGGGACTTCAATCGTTTCTGAAGGCGCGCGCAAATTGGGATCTGGAGGCGAGGTACAGTCGTTCGATGCAGGCTGTGCTTGTGTCCGCCATGAACGGTGGAGCGAGGCACATTTTCCTAGTGGATGACATGTCGGGCTATTACGGCAGCTTGGCGATGATGCAGCTCACCGCAAGGGAGAACGGTGTGGCACTGGTCGATCCGATGGTGGTCAACCAGTTGTCGCTGGTGACAAGCAAAGATGCAAATCCGGCGCACGATACTGGAATTCAGGCTGAATGCCGGGGAGACGTGCTCTCCATCCAAATTGAGCTTGCGGAAGGCCGGCAGTTCGAATTTACACGGGCGGAACCTCGTATGCTTTTGACGCTCGCGAACGATAGTGGCGGTCGGTACGAGTTTCCCGATGTACGTCGCACGCAGCATCGAGGCCGGCTCTCGCATTCAAGCATTGAGGAAATCGACCTTGGTAGGAGACTTACTTTCACCGCTCCAACGGCATGCAGCAGTGTTGGTGTTGTCGGGTTCCCAGGACGTGGAGAATCGGAACCCCGAATATTCCTTCTCGGCGGCCAGCAGGGCGCGCAAGTTCTTAACTGATCTGGAATGGCCTTGTCTCATTGTGAAGTTGCTTACCATCGATTGCTTCCGAACTAGACGAAGAGACGACATCTTATATGCTAGTTACTGTTGCCAACTCCGATTCTTCAGCGGCCTGTCATGCGTTTCCTATGTGTAAAGAGATGATCCGCGTACCGAAGGCTCTTATGGAGACCATATGAATCGCAAGAATGGACCCGTTCGTGTTCTGTACAGTTTTCCCCTCCGGTTGGGCGCGGATCGAGTCTGCTATACCGCATGGCAGCAGGTAAACGGTCTCGCTGCTGCCGGAGCGGATCTCTTGGTTTTTCCCGCTTCGCTTGGCCGACCTGTACCGGCTGGCGTGAGAGTTAGCCCGACCCTCGCAAGAGGGAAGCTGCGAGTCCCTTACAAGCTTGTTGGTACTGAGCGCGCGGTTGCTTTACACGACCATATCGTGGCCCGCCGGCTCGAGAAACTCGTCGGACAGATTGACGTCGTCCATACCTGGCCAACGGGGGCCCTCGAAACGCTCAAGACCGCTGCGAGATTGGGAATCCCCACGGTGCTGGAAAGGCCGAATGCGCACACAGGGTTTGCCATGGAAGTCGTGCAGAAAGAGTGCGACCGAATTAGGGTGTCTTTACCGCCAGATCACGAGCACGCCTACAACGCGGAGAAGCTGCACAAAGAGGAAGAGGAGTACAGGTTGGCCACACGGCTCCTGTGTCCGTCGGAATTTGTGGTGAAGACCTTTCTCGATAAGGGATTCACGCAGGAACAGCTCGTTCGCCACATTTACGGGTATGACGAGAAGGTGTACTACCCGAGTAGCGAGCCGCGCAGTTCCCAGTCCGGATTGACGATGCTGTTTGTAGGGGTTTGCGCCGTGCGTAAAGGCGTGCATTTCGCGCTGGAAGCGTGGTTGAAATCTCCGGCCTGCAAAGACGGCACCTTCATGATTGCGGGGGAATTCTTACCGGAGTACGCGGAAAAGCTGGCGCCCATGCTTCAGCATCCGAGCGTCAAAGTGTTGGGTCACCGGAACGACGTGCCTGAGCTGATGCGAAAAAGCGACATCTTGGTGCTCCCCAGCATTGAGGAAGGCTACGGACTTGTCATTGCGGAAGGCATGGGCAGCGGATGCGTGCCACTCGCTTCGGAAGCCTGCACCGAGATCTGCAGCCATATGCAGACGGGGTTGATGCACAAAGTGGGAGACGTCGAAGCTCTAACCCAGCACATCACCCTTCTGTATAACGATCGATCCCTACTGGAGAGGCTACGTGCTGCTTCTCTAAAGTTCGCCGCCGCCGAGGCCACGTGGACCGCAGCCGGAAGGGCGCTGTTGAACGCATATCTCGAGACGCTCGACTCCTACTCAAAAGCCACGCTTCAGGTGGCAGGCGAAGTCCGTTAGAAACGCCATCCCACAGGATGGCGGCATGTTGTGGATCATCGTGCAATAACCATGAGAATTGAAGAACAACCAACCGAAAGAGTCCACCAAACGAGGCCGGTGAGCGCGACAATGGATACCAGAACTACAATGCAAATTTCCACGCCTTCAAATTCAGAACTTGGGGAAGCTCCGCAGCTGAAGGGGAGCTCTGACAACGCTGGCCAGCGCTTTGAGGCATGTCCCGCTTGCGGAGAAACGGATGCGCGGGAATGGCTGCAAGCTCCCGATAGGTTTCACGGAAGGCAGCAAACCTACACGCTTGCTTATTGCCAGGGTTGTTCGCTGGTCTGGCTCAGCCACCCACCTCGTGCGGAGGAAATGGATCCTCATTACAGCCCCGATTACCATCGGCTTATCTCCGCGGCGGGGCATAACTCGCTCGATCGCTGGGTAGACCGTAAGGCCGCTCTCGAGCAATACAAACGGTCCGGAGCCATTCTTGACCTGGGCTGTAGCTCGGGTTCGTTTCTGGAGTTTATCCGGAGCGATGCCTGGAAACTATTTGGCGTCGAGATGTCTGCGGACGGCGCGAAAACGGCGGAAGGGAGAAGTGGGGCCAAGGTTTTTGTCGGGGATATCCTGGACGCTCCTTTCCCGCCGGAGTCCTTTGACGTAATTACTTGCTTCGACGTGCTCGAACATCTCCATGAGCCGCGAAAAGTCCTGGCCAAAGTGAAGGAATGGTTGAAACCAGGTGGCATTTTTTATGTTTTGGTTCCCAATATCGATTCGGCGGAAGCACGGTTTTTTAAATCCTACTGGTGCGGTTTGGAATTGCCTCGCCATTTATTCCACTACTCGCCGACGTCGCTCAAATCCCTCGCGAAGTCGGTAGGACTCGCGGAGGTTTTACTGGAAACGAGGCGGAACGCGGCCGTCGGCAATAGCGTGCGCTATTTCTTTGACGACGTCTTCCGGTCTGTGGGAATCTCGCGAACACCGCTGGCTAATCTCCGTCCCGCGAGCCTCCCCTGGAAGGTGGCCCGAAAGCTGGTTCGTGTTACCGTTCTGCGTTCTCTTTTGGCTATGGCTCCCCTTGCGGGCGGCGGAGAATCCATTCATGCGGTTTTCAGGAAGGACGCCGCCGGTCAGTAGTCGCTTCCTCGAGCGAACCCCATGTCAGTCGTGAAACAACAGACTCCAACGGGTCATAATTTAGCCGCGACCATCGGGAAAAATGCGGCTTTTGGCGTGGTCTCCACCGGCGTCCAGGTTGCAACCCGTCTCGTTACCGTCCCGATCGTAATCCACCATCTGGGTCTGGACGGTTATGGAATCTGGAACGTCGTTATGGCAACCGCAACTTATATGCGGTTTGGAAGCGCTGGCATCAAGGCGGCCTTCCAGCAGTATGTTGCCGAGGCGACCGGTAATGGAGATTACGAAAGAGCGAACAAGCTGCTGAGCACCGGCTGCGCCGCGATGCTCGTGCTGTCTGTCGCTGGGCTGGTCCCGATCGCCATCTTCTCTCGCCAGCTTGCAAGTCTCGCGGGTGTCCCGCCCGAATTTCTGAGATCCGCAGCGGGATCCATAACCATCCTCGCGCTGATCATGGTGATGGCAAATGTTGGAGCCGCATTTGAATCCATCGTCGCAGGCGGTCATCGAATCGACCTCGTTCGGATGTTCACGACGATCCTGACAGTTTTGGAAGCCGTAGCGATCGTTGTTGTCTTGCAATTTGGTTATGGACTGTTCGCCATGGCGTGTGTCATGGGAGCGTCTGAACTTGTGTTTATCATTTGTTGCAAGATTGCATCGCATCGTGTCGTGCCGCAGATTCAGCTGAAAATCCAGTCCTTGACGAAAAGCGTTTTGCCCGAGTTGTGGCGTTTCGGCGGAAGCTATCAATTGGTGAATGTTCTGGAGGTTCTGTATAGCTCCATCGTTCCGTTTGCGATATTGCGGACGTTCGGCGCGCACTCCGCGGGCGTATACGCGGTGGTAACGCGAGTGGTCAGCGCAGCCTCGATGCTTCAGGACTCGTTTCTCTCCCCAATTCTGTCGGGAGGGACAATGTTGTACGCATCTGGCGCACAGGAGCAGATGCGGCGGCTGATCGTCAAGGCATTCAAGGTTGCGTGGGCTTTGTCACTGTTTCCGTTCGGCTTCATCGCCTTGTTCGGTACAGTGATGATTTATGCCTGGACCGGACAAACCGATCCTTCCTTCCGAATTGCGTTGTGGCTGGTATGCGTCACGTTCCTCTTCAGGTCGTTTTCGCTGCTATCGATGGTTCTTTACCGAGTTTCCGGCAAGGCTGTCTTGGACAATGTGCGGCAGGTGCTACGAATCGTAATTATCCTGGCGGTCGCTTTTCTTGCGCCAAGACTCGGTTTTTTTGGTGTCCTGGCCGGTTTAGCGTTCGCTGAATTGGCGGGCATGATCTTCATGCTATTCGCTCTTACGGAGACGTTTCGTGTGTTCCGCGCGAAAATGTTGCTTCCCGACACGGTCAAATTGGCGGTCGCTGCAATTGCGATGCTGGGCGCGGGGTTCATCGCCTCGTATGTGCCCTTACCGGGAAGCTTCGGGGGGCGCCTTTCCGCATTACTCTGTCTGGCGAAAGTATCGTTGGCGTGCCTCATCGTGGCTTGGCCTTCTCTTCGCCTGACCGGTTCCATAACCGCTGCCGAAGGAACGGCGTTGTTTGGCGTCTTTTTTCGGCGCGCGCGTGATTCGGCAGTCCCGGTTTCACAAGAGGCCAACGAGTAGATCCCGTTCAGCTTGATCGACAGTGTAACGCGAAAAAACTCCGGGAAACGTTGGTGGATTAGCTACAATAGGCCGGCCGCTGGAGTTGCGTCGGAACCGAATTTTGATGAAAATGGATGAGAGATCACAAGGCGGCCTTTACGACCAAAGCGGTTCCTTGTGCTTGGAAGCGAACTCACTCAACCAGCCAGTGAGTTTGGGAAGCCGCTGACGACACTAACTCGTTGGAATCCAGCGGTGTTCGATTTCGTAAATGACCTGAGCGGTTCCGCCCGGACCGACTGATTAATGCGGGAACGCTCGGCCAGCCATCCAGTCTGCTGGCGGTCTACAACCAAAGTGGAAACTTATCCAATGTCTGGGACGTTAGAGTGCTTGCATACATATCAATCCGCCTCTTGTTCCGCTCCTAGCCAACCTCTGCGACTGTGCCGGTCTCCCCGTCACCGAGCCTAAAGAAAGGCAGAACCATGCCTGACTCTGATTCACATCGTCGTGCCCGTTTTGAGGACCCCTTGACGTTTTTCTCTCGGGCAATCACAAAGCTTTACAGTATATGGTTAAGCGCCACCTACCCTTTTGCCTCTCTGGGTCGCAAACTCTCTGTCCAATACCCGTGCCAATTGAACAAACGGATAGCGCATAGAATTAAGATTGGCAATTCGGTAATCATCAGAAAAGACGCGTGGCTCAATATCCTGCCCGAGGCGAGCGGCACTGTTAATATCGTTGTTGAAGACGACTGCCTTATCGGTGCACGTTCCGTAGTATCTGCCAAAAACTCTATCCATCTGGAGAAAGACGTCATAATCGCAACGTCAGTTCTCATAATGGATCACAATCACGCGTATGAAGACATTCACCGGCCAATTCGAGAACAGGGTGCCACGTCTGGGGGCACAATCCGGATCGAGCAGGGATGCTGGATTGGCCACGGCGCGTCCATCGTGTGCAATCAGGGCGAACTTGTGATTGGCCGCAATAGCATAATCGCGGCGAATACCCTCGTCACCAAGAGTTTCCGTCCCTATTCCGTTATTGTTGGTAATCCGGGCAGACTTGGTCGACACTTCGACCCCGTAAAGGGGGCCTGGGTCGGAGGAGTTAGTCGGGCCGTTGTCCCTGTTCCGACGCGGTAGCCACTGTGACTCTATGGGATCGCCGACCCGAGGCACATGCCAATCCAAGGTATGCCGATGAGTGACCGCAGCGAGGCCGGCGGCCGCTCTGGAGCGCCGCTCGGTCTCATTTCTCGGGGGTTGAGGAATCTCTACAGCGTGTGGGTGCGGGTGACCTACCCCTTTGCTTCGATGGGTTCGAAGGTGTCAATTCACTTCAGCGGTCCTATCAAGAGGACAGTGGCCCATCGGATCAAGCTGGGTAGTTTCGTGACTATTGAAAAGGATGCCTGCTTAGCGGTGAGCGTGTCCCCGGAGGAGTTTGGAGAGCCGGTCATCGTTATCGAGGATCATTGCGTTCTTCACTGGCGATCGCAGATTGATGCCAAGAATCACATCCACCTGGAGCGTGATGTTATCGTTTCGCAAGACGTGCTGATCCAGGACCACGGTTACACCTATGAATCCGTCGCAAACCCAGTCGGGGAACAACAGGGGTGCAGCAAGGCTGGAAGAATCCAGATAGGGCAAGGTTCCTGGATCGCGCAGGGGGCGGCCATAGTATGTACTCAAGGCGAGTTGATTCTGGGCCGCAACTGTGTTGTGACGTCTAACGCTTTGGTCACAAAAAGCGCTCCCGCATATTCCGTCCTTTCCGGGAATCCGGCTCGAGTGATCAAACGGTTCGATCCCGTGAAGAAGGTGTGGGTGACCGGAGCTCCTGTTTCGTCAGATTCTGGACCGATGGAGTGATAGTATCCGGCACGAAACTTCGATCGCCTCTTCCGCTGTGGGTTCCCGTTCGTAGCCCTTATAATTGAGGATAGCTCCGCGCCATGGGTTCGAGATTCATTTTGGGCCAGAAAGATGCCAACAGTGTGGCCGCGATATGACGGCGCGTCGCCGGACAATTGCGCGGTTTTTGGACGGGCACTTGGCAAGTGATCTTTGCGAGGCTCAGGAGATGACGAATGGATGAGCAGGAAAAGCGTCTTGCGGCATGCTTTTTAGCGGTTTTTCCGGAGATCGCCCCGGAAGAAATTCAACAGGCCACCTCGGCCTCCGTCGAGAGTTGGGATTCCGTCGCTGTCGTCACGCTCCTGGCGGTTGTCGAGGAAGAATTCGGGATCAGTATCGACGTCGAAGATCCGTCGCGATTTGACTCCTTCAAGAATATTCTAGGTTACTTGCAAGAGGCCAGCAGAAGGACGAGTTCGAGCGTTAATGGCCGTGAGTGAAAGAAGTTTGCCGGCACGTATCTGACGGATTGTTCGGAGTGCAGCGACGTAGCCCGTACGTTCGGTACCAATTTGGGTTAAATATCCCCCCGTCTCAGAAAACCGCAAATGACGAATGGAGCGACAAGGTAGCAGATGAGAGCTAGCTGCGGTGGGTGTGTCTCGCTGACTAGTTGCGAATACGCGGCGAATGTAATTCCTCTTGCGATGGATGCGTGCTTTCTGCGTCAGCATTGCCCCAGAGTCTGTCATGCATGCTTTGGAGAGCCAGCGGCGTTAGAATGACACGCAAAGCAGCCACTTTCGTAAATTGCCGAAGAAGCCTTCGATATCCGTGATGTCGGTACGATAACGAACAAAGCCAAAATCACATTCACAGTCATAAAGGTGGAGCTAAGACATGAAAGTGCTTGCAGCTATCGCAAGTTTTGGAACAAAGAACGACCAATATCTTGCCCGCATTGTCCAAGAATATGGTTCCATGTCGTTCGATGTCCATGTCGTGGTCTTGTCCAACCTTCCTAAAACCGTGGGTCCGGGGGTTGAGGTCACTGTTGTGGATCTAAAAGGCAAGAACCCTGGCACGCTTCCATTTGGACACAAGAAACTTTTCGCCGACCATCTGAACGACTATGACCTCTTCATTTACTCCGAAGATGACATGTTAATCACGGAAGCGAACCTCCGAGCCTACTTGAAAGCTTGTGAGGTTTTGGAAGGGAATGAGATTCCTGGTTTTTTTCGTTTCGAGCGCGGAACAGATGGTTTGATTAACTATCCCGAAGTGCATGGCCCGCATCACTGGGATTGCCAATCAGTTCGCCGCAGGAAGGACCAAGTTTTCGCATCCTTCACGAATGAACACGCTGCTTGTTATGCGCTCACGCGGGATCAACTTCAGCGAGCGATTTCCTCCGGCGGGTTTCTGGTCGACCCACACTGTGGAAAGTTCGATCTCATCTGTTCAGCGGGAAATGATCCGTACACGCAATGCGGTTTCGAAAAGGTCATTGGTATTTCATCGTTGGATGATTTTCTCATTCATCATCTTCCCAATGCGTACGTTGGCAGCACATTCGGTGTAGGCGAGCCTGAACTGCGCAACCAAGTCCAGCGTCTTATGCGAATCTCGCAAAACGGTAGCTGCCCGACACCTCTTTTTCCAGTTGAATCGAAATTGATGTTCAACAGGTTTTCAAAAGATTGTTACGAGCAAGTTCAGCAGCCGATTATCGACGTAGTTCCGCGCGGGACAAAAACTCTGCTCTCGGTAGGATGTGGCTCTGGGGCCACGGAAGCCGCTCTGGTAGAAAAGGGTATTCACGTGCTTGCCGTACCAGCCGATCCGGTATTCTCCGGCAGCCCTAGGGCTAAGGGTGTCGAGTTCGTGGATGGAAATGTCCCGACAGTTCTAAAGAAATTGGAAGGCCAACAATTTGATTGCATTATCGCGGTAGACGCTTTGCACTTAAGCGCGGATCCGGCCGGGATGGTGAGTGAGTTTGCGCCGTTGCTACGAGCCGGCGGCACGATGATTGTGCGAGTTCCGACGGTGCGAAGACTCGCAACCGTCTACCGGGCACTCACTGGCCACCAATCCTTTGCCGAGTTGGGCGGTTATGCAAAGACCGGCACGCAATTTACCTCGCGCGGTATCTTGCGGAGATGGCTTGAGAAAGCAGGGCTGCGAGTGGAGAGAATAACTCAAATGTCTTCCACAAAGCCGAGCGGGCCTCAATCATTGGTATTGGCTCCCATCCGAGCCATGAAATTAGGCGGAAATCTGATTGCTACCGCCAGGAAATTGTAGACTCGAGCCTTCGGTTCAACTGGCTTCGAAAAAATCAGTGCCGCCGATCATGGGCGTGTTGTCTTTATCTTAATGAACTCAAGAATCCGGTATGGGATTCGGCGTTTCTTTGTGTCGGTCCCAACCTCAATCGAAAGGCGATGAGGAATGAAGGTTTCCGTCATCATTAGAACCTATAACCGTGCGTATATTATTGCGGAAGCGATCGAGAGCGCGCTGAAACAAACCTATGACGACTATGAAGTGTTGGTGGTGGATGACGGTTCCACTGACGACACTCCGGGAATCGTGAAAGGTTGTCACGATTCCAGACTGCGTTACGTCCGGCACGAGAAAAACCTCGGTGTCGGAGCAGCGTGCAATACCGGCGTCGCCCAAGCCAAGGGGGAGTTGATCGCTTTTTTGGACTCTGACGATCTCTGGAAGCCTGAAAAATTGGAACGACAAGTCGCCTGCATGGTCCGGCATCCGGAAGTGGATGCGGTGTTCAGCGACGTCGAGGTCCTGGACGATGCAGCTACGATCCCATCCCTAATTGCCCTGATGAACAGCTTTCCAAAGCTGCTAGCCAAGGACCGGAAACAACAAGAATATGTATTCAGTTCGCGCCAATTGTATCTGTGCCTGTTGGAAGAAGTGCCGATTAAACCGACTGTATTGCTCATTAAGCGCGAGATGTTCGAGAAAGTAGGGTTGTTCGACCTGACCGCGCTGGGTTGCGAGGATTGGGAATTTCTGTTGAGGCTGGCGCGTGTGGCGTGTTTCGGTTACGTCGACGCTCCATTGGCGATCCAGAGACGCACACCAGACGCCATTCACCGCAAATACTGGCAGCAAGATCGAGCCTTCCTTATCTCACGCTTCCGCCAGGAGAAAGTTGCTTTGAAGGATGACCACGAAGCCATCGCGGCGGTGAACCGCGGACTCTCTACGCACTGTACAAATCTGGCCGGGGCTTATTTGGAATCGGGATTGAAGGCGAAGTCGATTTCGGCCTATTTTACGGGATTCAAAGAAACGGGCGAGCCGATGATGTTAGTGCGTGCCGCTTCGACGATGTTGCCTACGCGTCTCAATTCGCTTCTCAAACGGGTTGTGCACAAGGCGTGACGGAAGCCGTTACGGAGGCGGAAGACCGCCAAGGGACGGGCAGCTTCGCAGCGAAGTTTGCGCAATGAGCGCAGACAGATTTGGGTTGGGGAAGCGCCGTTCGTAAAGACGTACCCAGCCGAGTTCCCAAGACGCACCCACCTGTGTGGTGACCTGCGCAACACCGGTCTTCTGCTGGAAATAGCTGGCATCCTGCAATCCTGTGGTGCTACGCGCTACCAAACGCTTGATGGCGTAGCCACGCTCGGCGTAAAGGTCAAATCCGTTCGTTTCACCAAACTCAGCTAGCATCAGTAACGGAACGAGCGCATAAAGATGATAGTGCAAGGCCATTTGTCCACGGCTCATCTCCTTCGGTAAGGTGCCGTCCTTCTGGATTTGATGTATACCTTGCCGATAAGCGGCTAGGCCCCAGCGAAACAACTCCTGGTCGTTGTTAGCGATTGCAGCCGCAGATACAGTAAACCCAGCCCAGTAGAGATGATTGTTTGCGGCGTCTCCTGCGCCGGACTGACGCTGCTGTTCGAAGTAGCCGCGAGTGTCCTCGGCTAGCTTTTTCAGCCACTTCAAAATCTCGTGTGATTGTTCGTCAGAGACGAGGCCACTTTTCCGGATCTTGAGATAGCTCACCGCCCAGGAGCCGAGGTTCCAGTTTCGTACGTAAAACGCCTGCGGGCCGTCCATTTTTCCAGCCAGAGCCTCCTGCTTTGCCGCATTTTCGAGCAAGGTGGAGACGCAGCGGGCAGCGTCGAGACTGCCTTTGGCTTGATATGCGTCCGCGGCCGCTACCACAACCCGAGAAACAGTTTCGATAGGCGACACCGAATCTTCGTAGCGCTTCTTCAGGACCGGATCGATGACCGAATAATGGCTGTCAGTGTAATAGCTACTCGCCGCGAAGTCGCGTGGGAGAGCCGGTACCTCACGACAGGTATAGGCTGCATCGGTCGGGCTGACCGTGCGCAGGTCCCATGGTGAGCGCAGTGTGCTGTCGTTGGCTTTTGCACTAACGCAGAGCAGCACAAACGCGGTCGAAACGAGGAGCGAAAGGAATCGCCTCGAGGACGCGTGCCGTTCTTTAATTTCAAGACCTCTACCGCACGGCATGGGTTGGTCCGGGTTTCGTTTGAGTCCGTACCCGGCAACCCGATCAGCACCGGTACGGATCGAAATTGTCCCATATTTCAGCGCACTCTTGCGATCACCCGTCTCGTTTCTTACCATCCCGAGGCGAAGGGACTTGCTTTGCGATGGTGGGCTACTGCACCACGGCCTTTAGGTTGGATGGTGGGTTCGGAGCGGCATTGGTGGTGCCATTTCCTGCGACACCGGCAAAGGTCGTGATGCTATCGGCTGGAAGCGTGAACGTGAATGAGCTTTCGCTCACCGAAACGCTCGCCTGTTGGGAGAGATTCAAGCTAGCTGAGGTAATCCACGGCGTAACGGAACTACTCGTAAATCCAGCGAGAGAAAACTCCTGCGAAACGCTGGAAGCATTACGGTTGATTACCACGATCGCAAAATTGCCGCTTGATGTCTGTTTGTAGGCCGACACGAGAATTCCCGACTGCGGAGTCGCGGTCGCGTCGATGCGCACGAATCCCGGCCGGACGAATCGGCTAAAATTGCCGATGGCCCAGAGTCGCTTGGCGGGCGTAGTCGAGTTAGAGCTGGGATATAGCGGCTCATTGTCGCCGCCGCCACCAAGTATCGTCCACCAATGCCAGGCGTTGGCGTTTGCTACGGTCATCCAGTTATGAATTTGCTGCGCCCACGCGAGTGCATCCGTGATCGATGGGTCGTAATCTCCGCTGTTCCCGGCGACCTGCCCGAAGACTTCAGTTTCCCAGTATTTTTTTCCGTTGCTCGACGCGGTGGCGTAGGCGTTCGGCGAAACGTCAATCTGCTTGCCTCCGGTGGATGCGTCATAGTCGTAATCGTGGCAGGCAGCGATATCCAGGAAAGCGAGTGCCGCAGAATCTGTGAATGCGGTATTGGCGCGGCTGGCGAGGTTGGCGCAGTCGGACGTTTCCGGCATCATGATTAGCGTCGAATTTTGACCCGCAGCTGCCAAGGTAGGTCCAAGATTATCTTTTACGTAGGTATCAAAGTTTGCCGCAGTCCACGAAGCGCCCTCATATGATGTGGGGCAGTAGTCCGGCTCGTTCTGGACTGAGATCGCGTACAGGCTTATTCCAACACTGCTCAGCGACGCTATGTAGTTGGATTGCCAGGTGGCGAATGCTCCGTAAGAACCCGGATTGAGCGAACCAGGACCGCTCCCCGTGTTGCAAATGACCGAGGCGTTTGACTTCATGGAGGCTGGCGGGGACCAACTTGCTGCCCACACGCGTGCTCCCCTTGCAATGGCCATTTGGAGATTGGTGACCGTTCTTGAGCAGTTCGTCCCGACGCTTGTGCAATCGCCCGGATGGTTGCCACCGTTCGGTATTTGTGTTCGCAAAAGGGAAAGGCCGGCCCCGATTGTTGTTGAAAAGATTTGGTCCGCCTGGGCGGATGTGAAGATTCCGTCCTGGGAATCCGAGTACGCCCCAAACCCATCGATTGTCTGGTGAGTGTTTCCCCACGTCACCGTGGCGGTCTGAGCTTGCAGGTTCCAGGAGAATGCCAACAGAAAAAGAAGCGATACTAGTACGCGGAATGAATTCATGATTTCACTTTTTCGGCCTCAGTATGTGTGCTTAACCCCAGAAATAGTTTAGGTCCGAGCATTTAGGGGGTACTACTGGTCAGAGGTACAGTTTTTGGTATCCATCTGAGTACAGGTGGTAAGTACAGGGGAAATCAGGGGCTACAATGGTCTCGTGACCAAAATCGATACGCAGAACTCGCCGATCGCGCCGGAGGTCCGGAACAGCCCCAGCGGTAGTTCGTCTCCTGACGAACGGGAAGCGATGTCCGATTCCAAACGGGGAACATCCGCGCCAAAGATTTACGAATTAGACCCGCTGGGAGATTCGCGCTGGCAGCCCTTTGTTCAGCAGCATCCGAATGCATCGGTGTTTCACACAACCGGCTGGCTCAGATCCCTTAGCCTGACATACGGATACAGTCCTGTTGTGTTTACAAACACCTCGCCCATAGGAGAATTGAAGAACGGTCTCTTATTTTGCCGAATCCAGAGTTGGATCACCGGCTCACGACTGGTTTCCTTGCCGTTTTCCGACCATTGCGAACCGTTGGTTAGTTCAACCGATGAATTAGGTTCTCTTGTCGATCGCCTGCAGACGTCAATCGAGCAAGAGAATTGGAGATATTTGGAATTTCGGCCGGTTCAAGGAGGGTTTCAACCAAAGAGAGCAAAAGGTGATTTCCAGGCCGCCAAGCTCTACTATTGGCACCGCTTGGATCTTCGGCCCAATATTGAGAATATCTTTCTGGGTTTTCATAAGGCTTCGGTGCAGCGCCGCATCCGCCATGCCGAGAAGGCTGGCCTCGTCTGCGAACGCGGCAGATCCGACAAACTGTTGAAGGATTTCTACAGCCTGCTAACGCTAACTCGAAGGCGTCATCGCCTGCCTCCCCAACCATTTGCCTGGTTTCAAAATCTGGTCGATTGTATGGGCGACTCACTAGAGATTCGCGTGACCTACCAGCAGCAAGTACCGACCGACGCCATTCTGACCTTACGCTTTCGGAACACGGTCTACTACAAATATGGTTGCTCAGATCGCAAGTTCAAAAAACTAGGGGCAACGACTCTTCTCTTGTGGCAAGCGATTCAGGATGCGAAAGCGGGGGGCGCAAAAGAATTCGACTTGGGTCGATCCGAAGTCGACAACGAGGGGCTCCTTGCTTTCAAGGATCATTGGGCGAACGGGCGCACCCAAATAGTGTATTGGAGATACCCTGCAAGCCACTCCCTTGAGATGACGGAAGAACAGAGGCTGAACGTGGCCAAACGCCTCATTGGCTGGGTACCGTACAGACTGCTGGCGATGGCAGGGCGATTAATCTATCGCCACATAGGGTAAGGCACGGATGCAGCACATGCCCCTGTCCGAGACTAAAGACCGACTGGCGGATTCTCGAGGATGGGGTTCCGGGTTTAGGCCAGGCTGTCTGCGGGGGAGCAGGGATTCGCTGCATCGGAAACTGCCGCAAAGTGGAAATCCGTTTCCCAAGGGGGCTTGCGGTCTATTTTGTCCCGAACACCGACCACTCCCCATAATTGTATAAACTGTAGCATTTACATGTGCTTACGTTGATTACGAGGGCCCCAGTCGTTGCACCGCCCCGCTTCTCTTTGGCAGACTGATTGCCACTTGTTTGTCTACAGAACAAGGGTGATTTGTGACTGTAATGGCGGTAGCTTGCACGGTTAGGGGCAAGTCTGAGTAAGCAGTTTACGGCTGCAGGCTGGCAATTACACCCCGATTTCTCACCCGGATCGAATCCGCAGCACTAAATCGACTATGAAAACGCTGGTGTTACGCGGCAATACCCCGATTTCGATGGCGCGGAGCTAAGGTCCGGTAGCGCATGATACAGATGAACTTAAACGGCGGGGACCGGGCCTTAAATATTCTGTGTCTTGGTGCTCATTCCGACGATATCGAGATCGGGTGTGGCGGCACGATTCTTAGATTAGCGGAGCAGCATCCCGGGTCATTATTTCACTGGGTGATTTTCAGTTCGAACCAGGCTAGGCAATCTGAGGCAGAACGTGCAGCCGCGCTGTTCGTTAACCCTGCCTCTCTAAAGGGCCCCCTAGTGAAATCCTTTCCGGATGGATTTCTGCCCTTCGTGGGAGCTGAAGTAAAAGCGGTGTTTGAAGATCTGAAACAGAGCGTCTCTCCAGACATCGTTTTCACTCACAACCGCAAGGACGCACATCAGGATCACCGTCTTCTTGCAGAATTGACCTGGAACACGTTTCGGGACCATATGATTCTTGAGTACGAAGTTCCAAAATACGACGGAGATTTAGGGCAACCAAGCGTATTCGTGCCGCTGTCGGCAGAGATGTACCAGAAGAAGGTTCAATACATTATGGATGCCTTCCCGTCTCAGCTCAGCAAGCGCTGGTTTCAGCAGGAGACATTTCTTTCTCTTATGCGTTTACGGGGAATGGAATGCAACGCCCCAAGCGGCTACGCTGAGGCATTCTATTGCCGCAAGTTAGTGCTGTGAGTTCTTCGGTGGGTACCCGCACGGTTATAAGGATTTCGAAGCGCCCGAGATAAGTGATCCGATCGATGAATGTAACCGCTATTTTGTGTACCTATAACCGTTGCCAAGTGTTGGCAGACGCTTTGGAGGGCGTTGCAGCGTCCGTTCTTCCTCCATCAGTCGAGTGGGAAGTCCTGGTGGTAGACAATAACTCTCGTGATCAAACGCGCGCGGTAATAGAAGATTTTTGCAATCGCTACCCTGGGCGTTTCCGGTACCTATTCGAATCGCAACCCGGCAAGTCGTACGCGCTCAATACTGGCGTTCGAGAGGCTCGAGGCGAGATCTTAGCTTTTTTGGATGATGACGCTTGCGCGGAGCCAACGTGGTTGGGGAATCTTACAGCCGGGTTGAAAAATCCTGAATGGGCTGGAGCAGGAGGGCGCATCGTTCTAGGCTGGCCTTCTTCGCTTCCGAACTGGGTATCGGTTGCCGGGCCGTACGCCCGCCATCCTTTTCCCGGCTTTAACCAGGGCGACGAGGTCAAGGAACTAATAGGATCGCCGTTCGGCGCCAACATGGCATTTCGAAAGGAAATGTTCGAAAAGTACGGGCCTTTTCGTTCCGATTTGGGCCCAAGTCCGAACACTGACATCCCTCCTCTCGGCGAGGATATCGAATTCGGTCACAGGCTGAAACTGGCCGGAGAGCGATTGCGTTACGAACCGTCAGCCATCGTCCATCATCCAGTCGCGGAAGATCGGATCAGCAAAAAATACTTTCTGGACTGGTGGTACGACTACGGTCGAGCTGACGCCCGGGTATCGCGAATTCGGCCTGTCAGGGAATTTTGTAGCCTTGCAGCATGGACAGTGCGGTGGATGTTGGCATTCGAGCCACCCGTGCGGTTCCACGCCAAGGTTGTGGTATGGGAGAAAGTGGGAAAACTCGTGGAATTTTGTCGTCGATCGCTCAGTGTGAACAAACGAAAGGACGACGCCATAAAACTGCCTAAGAGTGAATGCCATGTTTGAATCTAGTCGGCCATCCGCAAGCGTTAGCGCAGACCGCGAACTGCGCATGGAACTCGAGACACCGATCGCCACGACGATGGCGACGGCAGTCCCCCCTGCCATCGACCCGCAAGATACCGAACAAAGGCACCTGATTCGCGATTCCTTCAGCGAACTCTGGCGCTATCGGGAGTTGCTCTATTTTTTCGCCTGGCGCGACGTCAAGGTGCGCTACAGACAGGCAGTTATGGGAGCGGCGTGGGCAGTGATGCAGCCCCTCTTCACGATGATCATCTTCACCCTGATCTTCGGCAAGATGGCGCATATGCCGAGCAATGGGATTCCATATCCGATTTTCAGTTACTGCGCGCTCGTGCCTTGGACCTATTTCGCTACTGTCGTGTCACAGGCCAGCAGCTCTATCTCCGGCAATGCTTCGCTAGTCACAAAAATTTACTTTCCCCGATTGCTCTTGCCCGGTGGCACGGCTTTAGCGGGTTTGCTCGACTTCGCTATCGCGTCGGTCCTGCTGGTGGGAATGATGTTTTACTATCACGTAAAACTAAGCTGGCTTGTGCTTCTGAGCCCGCTGGCGGTTTTGCTCATGGTTTTGATCACGACGGGTGTTAGCCTGTTCGTCGCGGCTTTGACCGTGCGCTACCGTGATATCCGGCACCTCTTGCCTTTCTTGATTCAGCTTGGGATGTTTGGAACTCCCATCATCTATCCCGCGACCATGGTTCCGGCGCGCTTCCGGACACTGATGGCTCTTAACCCCTGCTGGGGAATGGTCGACAGTTTCCGCTCCTGTTTGCTCCCGAATCAGCCCATCGATTTCAAAGTCATAGGGACTTCCGCCGCGGTAGCGGTTCTATTGTTTGCCGGTGGCGTTTATTACTTTCGAAAGATGGAGAAAAGCTTCGCGGATATAATTTGAGTTGTTGAGAGAGAAAGGCGATTCCTCCGATTTATGAATGCGATCTGGGTAAAAGATCTCTCCAAGAAATATCAGATTGGCCGGGCCGATCTGAAGCTGCGCGAACACCTCAATAGCCTGATGAGGTTCGATTTCCTGCGCAAAAAATCCAAGCAGGATACGACCCTTTGGGCCTTGCGGGATGTCTCGTTGTCCATTCGGCACGGCGAGACCGTGGGCATTATCGGGAGAAACGGCGCTGGTAAAAGCACGTTATTAAAGGTTCTTTCGAAGATCACCTATCCCACCTCCGGAGCGGTGAAGGTTGATGGGACGGTCGCTTCACTACTCGAAGTTGGCACCGGGTTTCACGAGGAACTGACAGGGCGCGAGAATATCTATCTGAACGGCTCCATTCTAGGCATGTCCAAAAAGCAAGTGGAGCGGCACTTCGATACGATCGTGGATTACTCCGGCGTTGCGAAGTTCATCGATACGCCCATCAAGCGATATTCTTCGGGCATGCGTTTGCGGTTGGGTTTTGCGGTGGCAGCGCACCTGGATCCGTCCATCTTGATTGTCGACGAGGTCCTCTCCGTGGGAGACGCTGCGTTCCAGAGAAAGTGTCTGGACACGATTGAAGGTTTGCGTGCAAAAAACCGCACCATCTTGTTTGTCTCGCACAATCTGACATCCGTTGAGAATCTTTGCGAACGGACCATTTGGATGGATAAAGGTCAAGTTCGCATGGACGGCAAAAGTCCCGCGGTGATCCGGGAATACATGGGAAGCGTGCGCGCGTCTCAACTGGTGCTCTCTACAGCCCTGAAGGGGATCGATAACCGCGCAGGGAATGGTCACATTCAGTTTACCGGGGTCGAATTTCTCTCGCGCGACGGCGATCCGCTGAAGATCATACGTTCCGGCGATTCACTTGTTGTGCGCTTGAGTTATTGCGCAAATCAGCCAATCACTTTTCCCTGCTTTGGCTTCCGCATGTACACCGAATTCGACACCATGGTCACCGAAGTCGCCACATCGCACCACGGCATTTACATCTCTTCTGTCACGCCCGGAGAGGGATACGTGGATCTCGAGATCGATTTCCTCAACTTGATGGCTGCCAAATATAAGCTTTCTTTGTGGCTGACGGACATGCCAGGACAACTGGTGTACGACAATATTGAGCACGCGGTGACCTTCGAAGTCGAGGGTGCGAACATCTTTCAATCCGGCAAGCCGTTGGATGGCCGCCAGGGAATTGTTTACTTTCCTCAAAGATGGAACCTCGGTGGAATGTCAGGCTCCGTGCAGTACACTCCGAGCACGGTGATGAATTCAAAGGAAAGTGTGACGCGAGACTAGCTCGCTTTGCGAGCGTATCCGCGCGGTGACCTGCCGCGCTGTAAGGAGGGCTACATGGAGCCGTTGGTTACTATCATTATTCCCTGTTACAAACTCGGGCATCTGCTGGCGCAGTGCGTGAATTCGATCCTCAGCCAGGACTATAAGAATTTCGAAATCCTTATCATGGATAATTGCTCGCCGGACAACACACCCGAAGTCGCGCAGTCGTTCAGCGATCCGAGAGTGAGGCACATCCGCAACGAAACGAACATTGGGCACATTCGTAACTTCAACAAAGGCATTTCGCTCGCTCGCGGCAAATACGTGTGGATGGTATTGGTGGACGACAAGCTGCGAAGCACGCAGGTCCTCGGCCGCTATGTGGATCTGATGGAACGGAACCCCAACGTCGGGTTCGTGTTTTGCCGCGCGATCGAATTCGAGGAAGAAGGGGAAGAGCAAGGTATCTGCCGATGGGGAGATTGCGGCAATGAAGATCAGATCTGGAAGGATAGAACTTTCTTCCATCGCCTGATCGAGGCCAACTGTATCGTCGCGTGCTCGGAGTTCTTTCGAAAAGAATGCTACCCAAAACCTGGGCCATACCAACTGGAGATCCCGTGGGCGTCTGATTGGTACATCTCCTGCATGATTGCCATGCACTATGACGTTGCCTATCTCGCGGAGCCCATGGTCGCTGTTCGGATTCATGGAGAGAGCCTGACCAGTCAGTACGCCAAAGACCATGCGCGGCTTTGCATTGGTGATGAAATGGGACTTCTGCGGCGGGTGGGACAGGAAGCGCAGGTTGCCGGCCTTCCTTTACTTCGTGACGCCTGCGAGGCGGCGCTGATCCGGCGCGCCGTTCGACTGTTGGCGGCGGGAGCCAAGGATCAGACTCCTGGCATGAGCCAGGCTGACTTCGAAACAATCCTCGAAGAGCGGATAGCAAGTCCCGAGGAAAGAAAGCAGCTGCGGGCGTCGGTCTACACCGGCCTCGGAGACGAACATTATTGGAAAGATGAACGCGAGCAGGCGAAAAGCTCATACCAGCTCGCGTTAGCAGCTCGTCGTGGGCGTGCGGAGACGTGGGCGAAATATGTTCTTCTGCGGATGGGCATCCTCGGGATTCCGTTCAGGCAAATCTTATACTCCGGATATGAAAGCGTCGTCACCAGGTACAGAACTGACTGCGAATTACTACGCAGTGGCCAGCTCGGCCGATACGCGAGACCGTAAGTCACGCCGCTTAAGGTATTCCGAAGATGTCTGGTGAAACGCGAACGCGCATGCGGTCTAACGGGAAACTCATTTTATCGATTGCTGTTTTTGCTCTCTGCATAGCGCCCACCATTATCAGCTATAAGTCCTATAAATTTACCTGGGATGATTCAGATTATCTGTGGAGGTCCATTGCGGTTAGCAAAGCGTTTTGGTCGGGAAATATCCATGAAGTGCGCTCAACGATGGTCCATTTTCGGCCGCCTGTCATGACGCTATTGGGTTTGCCTTGGGGACCGTTGCGGTCCTGGGATGCAGCAGGAAAATGCTTTGTGACGCTAACCGGATTCACGGCCTTCTTTGCCGCTTGTTCTTTGTTCCTGCTGCTGCGTGTGGGACTGAAGCCTCTATACCTTGTCATCGCCAGCGTGTGTGCATTCGTGGCTCTTGGTCCGTATCCTGAAAGTGCGGAAGCGCACCACTGGTCAACCGGTTTCATGGCGGACTCTCTCTTTGCCTGGATTGCTTTCGCAGCGACGCTTTTGATTCCGTACGAGGTAACCTACATAACTTCCTCCACGACCGACAGCTTGGTACGGGGCGTTTTGTGGGCGGTGGTCTTTTCGGTTGGTGCGATTACGAAAGTAAGTTTCTTCTATTTCATCGTGGCAGTTATTCCGGTTCTCTTTGTTGTTCGCATGCGGCACAGCGGTTTCTGGAGTGCTCTCCCGTCGTTGCTTTCGCTCTCCGTATGCGCGTTGCCAGTTGTTGTCTATTGGCTTCGATACGGACGACCCATTCTGAACTACGGCCGAGCGGCGTCGTTCGGGTCCACAGCGCAATTATATCTTGTTCCATTGTCACAGTTCATCAGCGATACATTGCGAGAGTCGCCGGGCGTGTTGCTGTCTGGAATATTTGCGATAGTCGGTGCCACGTATTTGATCGTCAAGCGACGTGATCTTACATGGGGCACGAACCTTTTACCTCTTCTGATAATGCTCGGTTATTGCACAATCTCGCTCGCCAGTGCCAATCGGGAGATTCGCTTCTTAATTCCCGGAATCATTGCCCTGCCGTTCTTCATTGGTCTTCTGATTTCTGACAAAACAGGTATGCCTTCTCTTCGCCAAGCACTTGTTGCTGCGATACTCGTCTTCATTTGCTTTGTGGTCGCGGGCATGCCGATGATGCATCGTGCGGATAGGGGGAGCATTCACTTCTCCGAAGTGGTCTTGGCTCAAGCTGTCGAGTCGAAAGCAAACCACATTGTGCTGGCCACGGACAGTTCCTCGCTAAACTCGGATTTGATGCGGCTTGCGGCGGAAGTTTCGTCGAAACCTCTGGTCGAGTCGAATTCCTTAGCGTGGCGGGCCGCCCTCGGAATTCCCATCGAAGATGATTTTCGCACCGTAGGTCAGTCGGATTTGGTCGTCTTTCAGAATGACGAGATGTTGAATTCGCCAATCACAAATGTCCGAGTCTCAGAATACGAGCAATACACTCGGCAACATTTCGGGGATGTGCCTGTCAAAATAGTGGATGGCATGCGCATCTACCGAAAGCTGTAGTTCGGCCAAAGCAATAGGTACATCCCTCGGAACAAAAGGTGACTGCGGCATGCGTTTCGTGGAGACCGGCATCGCCGGCGCAAAAGTAATCGATCCCAGTCCGCACGAAGATGGTCGCGGACGGTTCATGCGCGCATGGTGCATTCGCGAGTTCACCGAAAACGGTCTCGATTTTTTGCCGGTCCAGGCGAACATGGGATTCAGCGTACGAAAAGGAACCGTTCGTGGCATGCACTTCCAGGTGCTACCCGCGCTTGAAGCCAAGCTGGTGCGCTGTACTAAAGGAACGATCTTTGACGTGGTGCTCGATCTCCGACCGGAATCTTCAACGCACGGCAAATGGTATGGTGCAGAACTGAGCGCGGCCAACGGCAGAATGCTGTACGTACCTGAGCACTGTGCGCATGGATACCAGACTCTTGAGGAAAACACAGAGATGTACTACATGACCTCTGCGTTTTACACCCCAAGCGCAGTGCGTGGCGTTCGATTTGACGATCCGGCATTCAACATTCAGTGGCCGTTGGCGGCTACGGTGGTTTCCGAGCAGGATCGTAACTGGCCGCTCACTCAGTCAGCCGGGAGCGACCCTATCGCGCAAAGGACATTCGAATGAAAGTCGTACTGTTTTGCGGAGGCTTGGGTATGCGACTCCGGGAGTATTCGGAGACCATCCCCAAGCCCATGGTGCATATTGGCTATCGGCCGATTCTCTGGCATGTGATGAAGTACTACGCCCACTTCGGCCACAAGGACTTTATCTTGTGTTTGGGGCACGGAGCCGACGCGGTCAAAAATTATTTCCTGAACTATAACGAATGCGCTTCCAACGACTTTGTGTTATCCGGTGGCGGCAAGAAACTCGAGCTTTTCAATAGCGACATCCAGGACTGGCGAATCACCTTTACAGACACCGGGATCAATTCCAACATCGGCCAACGACTGAAAGCGGTCGAGAAGCTTCTGGGACCGGAAGAAGAATTTCTGGCCAACTATAGCGACGGCTTGACCGACTTGCCGCTTCCGCAACAACTGGATCATTTCCATCAGCATGGAAAAATCGCTAGCTTTCTCTGTGTTCGTCCTAACCTCAGTTATCATCTGGTTTCGCTGCAAGAGGGAAGCGATAATCTAGTCTCCGGGATACATGGCTTCAACGATGGCAGCATACGGATCAACGGCGGGTACTTCATTTTCAAAAAGAAAATCTTCGATTACCTTGATGAGAAAGAAGAACTTGTAAACGGTCCCTTTCACAAGCTCATCAAAGAAAAACAATTGATTGGTTACACCTACGACGGTTTCTGGGCAAGCATGGACACCTTCAAGGATAAGCAGCAATTGGAGAGTCTTTGCACCGGGGGCACTGCTCCCTGGGAAGTCTGGAAGACAAATGGCAGTTACTGACGCCGCGGCACCGAAAGAACGTAATGAATTGCAACCGCTACTTATCAGGTACGGGAGATGCGCATGTTTGTAGATAACGCCCTTCGGGAGCGTGAAGCCACCGGCCGTCCAGTCCGGGTGGGAATGATTGGAGCCGGCGCAACGGGTCGCGCGATTGCGCTGCAGCTTGGAACCCCAGCGCCGGGGATTCGGCTGGTAGCCATCTCCAATCGCACCCCGGAACATGGCGAGCGTGCGTTTCGAGAAGCTGGCACGAGCACCTGGACTCGCGTGGAATCCGCGAGGGATGCGGAATCGGCGATCGCGCGTGGTATCCCAGTGCTGACGGACGACCCATCGGTGTTGACCGCCTGTGATGCCATTGACCTCCTTGTTGAAGTGACCGGCTCGGTTGATCCCGCAGCCCGTGTGATTCTCGAGGCATTCGATCATGGCAAGCATGTCGTCCTGGTAAACGCTGAACTCGATTCGATTGTTGGTCCGATCCTGAAAGCCAAAGCAGACCGCGCAGGAGTTGTAGTTACGCACACGGACGGAGATGAGCCGGGAGTTGCGATGACCCTGCTCCGCTATCTGTGCTCATTGGGACTGCGTCCCGTAGCGGCAGGAAATATCAAGGGCATGGTCGATTACTATCGAACGCCCGAAACCCAAAAGGCTTTTGCCGAGGAGAATGACCAGGATGCTCGCAAAGTTACATCCTTCGCTGATGCCACCAAGCTCTCGATGGAAGCGACCGTCCTGGCCAATGCCACAGGATTCCATGTGGGTCGCCGCGGCATGTACGGTCCTGCTTGCAGGGAAATTCGGGAGGTAGCGGACTTGCTGCCTGCCGATCAGATGTTGGACACGGGACTAGTGGACTATGCCCTCGGCGCCGCGCCACACACTGGAGCATTCGTTGTTGTTCACGAAGATTCACAACTGAAGAAAGCGCAACTGGCGTACTACAAACTCGGCAAAGGCCCGTTCTTTGTCTTCTATACACCATTTCATCTTCCTCACATTCAGATCGCCTCAACCATCGGCCGAGCAGTCATTCACCACGATGCCACCGTAGCTCCAATTGCAGGGCCAGTTTGCGAAGTGGTCGCAGTTGCCAAGCGTGATCTGAAAGTTGGCGAGCGCTTGGACGGGATCGGCGGTTTCTGCACCTACGGGCTGATCGACAACACGAACACAGCTCGCGCCACGTCAGCTCTGCCCATCGCTCTTTCGGCAGACTGCGTAATGCGTCGAGATGTTTCGAAGGACAAAGTACTCTCGTTCGAGGATGTACAGGCTCCCGCCAGTGGGTTGGTCAACGAACTCTGGCGGGAACAGAACGAACTCTGGCCTCGTCACGTGACTGCGGGAGGGCTGCGGTGAAGCCTTCATCGCTGTCGAGTAGCACCGGAACGCGGCTGAGCTTCGCGCTGGCGGGTTGCCACGGTACCTCCGTGATCGGGTGGGCCTGAACAGATCATGCTGAATCGTTCGTTCTGGAAGGGTCGCCGCGTTTTTCTCACCGGGCATACTGGCTTCAAGGGAAGCTGGCTTTCGCTGTGGCTGAACTCGCTTGGTGCCGACGTGGTGGGATATTCGCTCGACCCGCCGACGCAGCCGAACCTTTTCGAGCAAGCACAGGTCGCAAACTGCGTCCGCTCAATCCGCGGGGACATTCGCGATTTCCCCCGCCTTATGGCGGCCATCGCGGAGTTTCGGCCCACGATAGTCATTCACATGGCGGCGCAGTCTATCGTGCGTCGTGGCTACGATGACCCGATCGAAACTTACTCCTCCAACGTCATGGGTACCGTTCATCTTTTTGAAGCGGTCAGGCAGCTTGGCGGCCCGTGCGCGCTCGTTAATGTAACGAGTGACAAATGTTACGTGAACCGCGAGTGGGTGTGGGGATATCGTGAGGACGAGCCCATGGGAGGCCGCGATCCATACTCGAACTCAAAAGGTTGCGCCGAACTCGTCACCACTGCTTATCGTGAATCGTATTTCCCGGCCGCATCCCTCAAAGATCACGGCGTCGCCGTCGCCAGCGCGCGCGCGGGGAATGCCATTGGAGGAGGAGATTGGACAACGGACCAGCTAATCCCTGACCTGATGCGCGCTTTCCTTGCCCGGCAATCTTGCCTGATTCGGAATCCATCTGCAATCAGGCCGTGGCAGTTCGTCCTGGAGCCGTTGCGCGGATATCTAATGCTTGCGGAGCGGCTTGCCGAAGACGGCCAACAATTTGCCTCCGGTTGGAACTTCGGGCCTGTTGAAGCGGACGCCAAACCGGTGTCCTGGATCGCGGATGAGTTGGTGCGCTCATGGGGAAGCGGCGCCTCCTGGCGTCAAGATGCCGCAGCGCATCCGCGGGAGGCCCACCTCCTGAAGCTGGATGCCTCGAAAGCGAGTGTCTACCTGAATTGGCGCCCCGTGCTGTGTTTAAACCAGGCGCTTGGATGGATCGTTGATTGGTACCGGGCTCTGCAAACCGGCGGCGATCTTCGCCGCATGACCCAATCACAAATCGAACGATATGAAGGTCTCGGACAGAACTGAAGCCAATCTGCGCGGCAGCGGGCGAGAGACCAACCAAAGATCAGGAGAAATTCTTTCATGCCAAACATTGTTGTCTTAGGTTCTGGAATGGCGGGGTTCGGTGCCGCACACCGGCTGCACGCCGAAGGCATCACCCCCGTCATGTTCGACAAGAACGATTACCTGGGTGGCCATACCGCGTCATTTCGTTCTGAAAGTGGTTTCATGTTCGACGTGGGCCCGCATATCTCCTTCACTCAGGATCCACGAATTCAAAACCTGTTTGCCGAGAGCGTTGATCAGGAGTATCAGACCGTACAGATCAAGCTGAACAATTATTGGCGGGGTCATTGGGTCGAGCATCCGGTGCAAGTCCATCTGAATGGGCTACCGGAAGACGTAGTCGTTAAGGTGATTTCCGATTTTGTGGAAGAACGCCAGCAAGCGGATCGCCCGATCAAGAATTACGGGGATTGGTTATTGTCGAGCTTTGGTCGGACCTTCGCTGAACTTTTCCCAATGCAGTACACGCGCAAGTACCACACGACCACCGCCGAGAACATGAGCACGGATTGGCTTGGGCCCCGCATCTATCGCCCCAGCTTGGAAGAAGTGCTGCGGGGCGCGCTTTCGCCTTCCGCTCCACACGTTCACTACATCACGCATTTCCGGTATCCCAGCGTGGGCGGGTTCGTAAACTATCTGAAGAAGTTTCTCCCACTAGGAAACCTGAAACTCAATCACCGTCTCGTGTCCATCGATCCCCGCGCAAAGCTGCTCAAATTCTCGAACGGTTTGGAGACAAACTACGATGGACTCGTTTCCTCGGTGCCGCTGCCTGACCTCGTCGGCATGATACAAGGTGCGCCTCAGGATGTTGTGGATGCCGCTCGCCGCCTGTCCTGCTCGACGTGTGTTCTCGTGAATATCGGCGTGAACCGCGCGGACCTTTCCAACGCCCACATGACCTACTTCTACGATCAGGATATTTGTTTTACGCGCCTCGGATTTCCGCACATGCTTACGACCAATAATGCGCCTTCCGGTACGGGAAGCATCCAGGCGGAAGTGTACTTCTCCGAAAAATACAAACCGTTCACTGGCTCGGCCAACGATTGGATTGAGCACGTCATCACGGATCTGCGTCGCTGCGGTCTCTTGCGCGAGGACGACCAGATTTTGTCTCACGGGGCGATGCTGCTTCGCTACGCCAACATCATATTCGATCTCGAGCGCGCGGCTGCGCTCAAGACCGTTCACGGCTATCTCGATGATCTCGGCATCGCTTATTGTGGGCGATATGGAGACTGGGGATACATGTGGACGGACGAGAGCTTCAAAAGCGGTGAGCAAGCTGCCGATCGAACAATATCCGCAATGGCCTGTCGGCCCTAGATCTGCTCCGCCGGAACTCGAGGAATGACAAAGCATCTTAACCTGCGCACAGGCGCTACCAAAATCCGTATTCGGCGATTCTGTATCGGTCGTGCTGGTGCTGGAGTATCGGGCTAAGGCATGCCAAAGGAAGGCATTCAGCACGCGAAGACTCGAACGGTACTGTTCGTCACCAACACGGTAGGCTACGGAGGAAGCGAGAAGCATCTCCTCGAGATCATACCCAGGCTCGGTGATAGCAACGTCCGCTCCATTATCCTTTGTGCAAAGACGGATCCTTTTTCGGCTCGCCTTAACACCAACTACCCAGACGTTGCTATCCGGTGTGAGCCAACTCTGAAGTCCGTGTGGGACTGGTCGCGAGTTTTTCGCGAGATCAAGCCTGATGTAGTTGTGCTCATCTACGGCACGCTCTTGGATATCCCGTGGTATGTATCGGTTGCTGCACGACTCGCCCGTGTTCCAAGGCTTTACGCGATCCAGCATCTGATTCCGCCGCCCCCGCCGGCGAAGGTGGAAGTCAGATCGATTCGCGATGTTGTGAGCCGTCTGATAGGCAAGCGGGTGCGCTACATGCTTGGGTCAAGAGTGCCGCCACACCTGTGTGACAACACCATCTGCGTGAGCAATGCAGTTCGAGACGCGCTCATCCGTGATTGTCGGTTTCCCTCTCGGAAAATGCAGACGATTCATAACGGCGTATCGCTATCGGCATTTGAGCCATCCGGGAGCGAGGGAATTGCCGTTCGCGCCGAGTTGGGAATTCATTCCGATGAATTTGTTTTGGTATGTGCCGCCAGGCTAAGCGGAGAAAAAGGAATCGATATCCTGATCCTCGCAATCAGTGAACTGTTGCGCAGGAACATCTCCTGCAAGTGCATCATCGTCGGCGAAGGTAACCGGAAAGAAAAACTGTCGGCGCAGATTCTTCAACTGGGATTGACCAACCACGTCTTCCTGGTGGGCTTCCGAAGTGATGTGCGGCCCTATCTGCACGCAGCGAACGCTTTTGTACTCACTTCCCACAAGGAAGGTTTGCCTTTTGCGGTTCTGGAAGCGATGGCTTGCGGATTGCCGTGCGTTGTCACCAATGTAGGTGGAAACGCCGAGGCGGTTGCTCATAACGAGACCGGGCTTGTCGTCCAACCCGGCTCCCCAACTGAAGTGGCCGACGCCGTTTCTTACCTCGTCACCCATCCTGAAGAGCGCGCGCGAATGTCACGGACGGCCCGTCTGCGGGTATGCGAAGAATTCGATATTGAAGCGCGGATGGCAGAAATAAAGCGGGCGATTCTTAACTAGCCCACAAGAAATCATGTCCGCCTACGAAAGCCAAGTGGTGAGGACCGAGGTGCCGCCAGAGGAGAAACTCCGGGTCCTGTCCCGCGGCGCCCGCAAGAGTGTTCTGTTTGTTTCGAACAGCACGGAATATGGCGGGGCTGAAAAACACCTGCTCGAACTGATACGAAGAATGCGTGAGCTAGGAGTTCAGCTTCGCATCCTCTGTCTCGACAAAGATTTTTTCACCGAGCGTTTGGCCCCCGATCAGGACGTTGAGGTCATCGTTTGCAAGAAGGCTCCACGGTCTATATCGGGTTGGCTTTCGCTTTTTCGCACTGTTCAGACGGATGTCGTTGTTTTCATTTATGGCGTGTTCTGGGCCATTCCTAGCGGAGCACTCGTGGGTGCGTGGTTAGCAGGTGTACCGAGCCGCTTTTCGATTCAACACTTGATGACCGAGCGAATCGCGGTTCCTCCACAGGTATTGGCGGTGATGAAAAAGCGGAGGTCGCTCCGCGGCAAATTGGGCAAGTTGTTGGGCCGGAAGGAACCGCAGTGGATGGCGGACGTGCCGCTCTCTATCATGGCGTCCACGAGTACTCCGGCGGAACTTAGAAGGTCTGCATACCTCTCCAAAACGACAATCTGCGTCAGCAATGCGCTCCGGGATTCTCTCGTGAAGGACTTCGGATTTCCGGCGAGGAAATTGAAGACGATTCACAATGGAGTCTCGCTATCGGAGTTCGTTCCTCGTGAGAATGGCGGATCTGAGGTACGACAGAAGCTGGGACTCGACAGCGAAGAATTCGTCCTTGTGTGCGTTGCGAGGTTGAGCGCACAGAAGGGAATAGACATTCTCCTTCAAGCCATGGCTCGCGTCGTGCGTGAGGGAGTTCACTGCAAATGCATCATCGTGGGCGATGGTCCCCTCAAAAAACAGCTATACGAACAAGCGCTGGAACTTGGCCTCTCTGGTCGCGTCTTCTTCGAAGGATTCCATGAAGATGTGCGGCCTTACTTACAAGCCGGCTCTGCCTTTATCCTCACTTCGCACCGGGAGGGGTTGCCGCTTTCCATCCTGGAAGCCATGGCTTGCGGCCTGCCATGTGTGGTGACCAACGTCGGAGGGAACGCAGAAGCCGTTACTCATCAGGTTCACGGCTTAGTTATTTCCCCCGGGTCGGTCGACGCCGCAGCGGACGCTATTTCGTACTTGGTGACTCACTCGCAGGAGCGGGCTCAGATGGCACGAATGGCACGGGCTAGAGTATGCGAGACATTTGACATCGAGAACGCGATGGCAGAGATTCAACGCGTAATACTCGGCTGATTGCACGTTCGGAGAGAAAGCAAAACGTATTGAACAAACTGGAGACAGGTGAACAGGGACCTAAATCCCAGCGCCTTTGGCTCGGTTTAGTCATTTCCCTGATCGGCTTGCTCATCGTCTTGGCGATTCGTTGGATGCTTGCGCATCCTTTCGCCGTCGATGCAGACGAGGCCTGGTATGTCAACGAAGCCCAGATCGATCTCCAGGTTTTGCATGCGGATGGTCCGCTCCGGCTAGCTCGCTGGATCATTCACGGAGATAGCAGCCGTCCACCAGGGTACCGCCTTGTAGCTTTACCGTTCCTCGCGGCGTTTGGGTATCACATCTTGTTGGCGAGGCTGGTGAGTTTGGCGTGCTTCGCGATCAGCTCGTGGGTCATATACCTGACCACCAAGCGAGTCGCGGGACCGATAGCCGGTGGAATTGCTGCTCTCGTCTTTGCTTTGTCTCCCGATATTCTCTCGGCCAGCATATCTTTCAGCACGGAGGGCCCGTTGTATTTGGCGGTTGCCGTCACTCTTTATTGCCTTTCCGAGTATTGGGGCGGCGAGGGACCTGCACATCGCTTTAGCTGGATCTTGCTGGGACTCGCGATGGGTCTTGGGTCTCTGTCCAAGACAACCTTCGGTTTCATCGCGATTCCGGCGTTCGTGTTCTCGGTCTTTGCGGCTCGGCGCAATCGTTCCGCAGTGTGGTCTTTGGGTAAGGCTGGTGCGCTTGGGCTGCTCGTTGCGATCCCCTGGTGGCGCCGCAATGTTCTACCTGCCCTGGCCTACGCAAAGTACGCGAGCAGAGGCTTTCCGCGGCATTCCTTAGGCCCGCATTCCTCTTTGCTGACATGGGGACGTTGGCTCGTTGCCGTTTTTGGAGGCTTGCTTGGCCCTGCGATAGCGATATTGATTGCCTTGATCGCAATTGTATATTTGCGAGGAACCGCCGCTCAAAAGGAACTTCTTTTGCAGCCCGTTCAACGTGCGACCCTCTTCGCGTGTATGTGCGCAGGTCTGCCTCTCTTGGCTGTATATCTGTCGGGGACAAACTCGCAGCTTACGCACATCTCGCCCACGCTAATACCCTTGGCCATCGGCGTCGGTGTGCTCTCGCAGGCTACCGGGTGGGTTCGCTCTCCGAAGGCGATGGCGGTCTCGGGAGTTCTGGTTGCTGCTCAGTTCTTGATGCTCGCATTTCCCGTGTTGTTTCCGAACGAACACACCGTGGATCCTGGGGCGATTAACCCATTTCCATGGGGAATCATGATTCGCTCCGAGCAGTGGGACTGGGAACCTCTTCGGGAGATCACCGACTCTCGCGGCTTTAACGGACAAGTAGTTCCCGCTGCCGGAAATGGGCAGGCCTTTCATGGCCAGCTCCACTATGGGTGGAGGAGCCCGATGGGCCGGCCAAGAATTGCGTACATGGGAAATGGAAACGCATTCAACGGCAGCCAGATCCAATACCCATGGATTGCGAAGGGGATTGCTCCTCCTGACCTCACCTGCTTATGGCACTACGAGGATGATCCCATCGATTGGCAGAAGGTACTGATCTCAGTCGCACAGAGCGATGTTGTGATAACTGCACCGAACTACATCGGGCAAGCCTCTGATCGGCAGGATGTGGACAATCAACACAACTCGGAATTTGCGCAACGCCTGAGCCAGGACCCCCTCTTCGAGCAGCCCATTCGCCTGGAGATGGGCCAACTCGATCCTGTGGAAGTTCTGGTGTTCATCAAGAAAAGCACACCTCAACAAAAATGAAGATAAATCGGTCTGGGAATTTCGAAGCAATGAACAAACCTCTAGTATCGGTCGCCATGGTCGTTCGCAATGTGGAGACGTATCTCACCGAGGCGATCGAAAGCGTCCTCGGTCAAACCTTCCGGGATTTTGAGTTCATCATTTTGGACTTTGGCTCGACCGATCAATCGAAAGCCATCGTTGCAAGCTACGCGGGGAATGACGGTCGAATCAAGCTTCACGAGATACCCAATTGTGGTTTACCCGAGGCCCGCAATGCTGCTTGCTTTCTAGCGGAAGGGAAATATATCGCTGTTCAGGACGCCGATGATGTCTCTCTCCCAAATCGTCTGGAATGGGAAGTCGAATTCATGGAGAGCCGGCCGGAGGTTGGCTTCCTGGGCGGCGCTGCGGAATGGGTTGATGCGGACACCAAGCCTATGTGGGTCGGTGGCGTATTGACGGAGGATCACGAACTTCAGTCCGAGTTGCTCACGCGCTGTCCGTTTATTCACACCTCGGTACTCATGCGCAAAGAGGCCTTTACGCGAGTGGGTGGGTACCGCGCCCCGTTTGCACAGTCTCAAGACTACGACCTGTGGCTTCGAATGTCCGAGCACTACCAATGCGCCAACCTCAATCAGGTGATCGTCCAGTATCGTGTTCATCCGGAGCAGTTGTCATTGCGCAAGGCGCGGTCTCAGACTCTCGCTCTGCTCGCTGCCAGGGCTTCTGCTTCGGCGCGGAGAGCTAAAAAGACCGACCCCATGGATTCTGTTCAACAGATTAGTCCCGCCGTGCTTCTTGAAATGGGCGTGACCCATGCGCGGCAGCAGACCGAGGTTTTCATCGCGTATCGAGCCTGGATCCGTAACATGTTCGTCGCCGGTGAGTATTCGGCCGCCCTCAAGGTGGCGATTGAGGTTCTGGAATTCGATTGGGAAGGTATTGATCCAGGAGAGATCGCGGACCTCCGGATGAACGTTGCTCGGCTTTACTGGAAACAAAAGAAGTTTCTTAGGTGCTTTGCTGCTGCGGGCCATGCTGTGATTACAGAGCCTGTTCTCGCCAGAGATTTGTTCGGGTCCTTATTGCGGTACATCGGGCTCGCATGAGCACAATCTTGGCATTCTTCTTCGCTCCCATAACGCGCCGCAGGCCGTCGGTTGCTAGTTTGCAGGGTGTGAAGTCTTCGTAATGCTCAACGATTCCTGGGACGAAGAGACACTGTCTTGAACGAAAGGACCAGCGCCCTTTCGAACGATGAAGGGCCCATGCCGACAAGTTTTGACAGTGCATCGCAGAATCACTCGGCGCAATCTCCGGCAGTCATCATCGTTGGTCCTCCTTGGCCGCGGGGCGGCGCTGCCCGCGTGATTCAGAATCAGATCGAATTCTATCGATACCGTGGATTCTTTACTGTCTTCATCGCTGTTCCCTTTTATTGGAGCTTCATATCTCTTGGCCGGAATCTCAAAGAGCTAATGGAAGGTATGAATGAACTGGGCTCGGACCGGCTATTCACAGCGATTCTTGACCAGAAGGGCTACAACGCGGCCAAGTACGCAGCCTCGATTCGTCATGCCTTCCGCGGCACTATACTCGATTGGCAAGTAGCCGTCGGAAAGGCAGCTCAATTGTTGGATGAGGACATCGATTTCTTGTCTAAACTGCGGCCGGCCCTTTTTCACGTCAACCACGTTTACACGCTTGGTTTTGCGCTGAATTTGCGCCGGCGGCTGTTAGGCCGTGGTTCCCGGCTACCGGTCATTCTTGAGACGCACGATGTCCAGGCGCACCTTGTGCACGAAAGGAGCCGTGCTAACCCTTGGACTCGTCGGCCCGACGCTTTGAAGCGGCTAATCAAATCGGAAGCCGAGCATCTGAAAAGGGTGGACGCTCTGATTCACTTATCTGTTGACGATTTCAAATTCTTTCAGACCGTGATGCCTTCCAAGCCGCAGTTTCTCGCTCTCCCGACGATAGACGAGAAATTCGCCTCGGTTGTGAGTGTTGCGGCCCCCCGGTCTGAGACCATTGATCTGTTGTTTGTGGGGCAGGGGCATCCGCCGAACCTTGCGGCCATTAAATGGTTCCTGGAAACGGTATGGCCGTTGATTTCTGATCGTCACTACAACCTCAAAATTGTCG
>Ga0210383_10000486_pt1 | contig 36559 bp, 32 predicted proteins | sample IncBWC14OmetaG_FD_160072 | JGI IMG/M metagenome (GOLD analysis project Ga0210383, IMG submission 160072) | Forest soil microbial communities from Barre Woods Harvard Forest LTER site, Petersham, Massachusetts, United States - Inc-BW-C-14-O ... | reverse complement strand
GGGTGGTAATCTGCTCCTATAATGATCATGTTCGGCTCCTTTCTCCGAGCCCTTTGGTTGGATTCAGCACCACCAAAGTCTACTCGGGCATCGGAGCCGACATTGTCATGGAATCAATTACACTCATTGAGCGGATCGGCGGTTATTCGATCACTTGTCAGTTTGCGAAACCCCGGTCAAATTCGCAAGTGCTTGCCAGTGCCTCGGATGCGGCCGATAGCCCTCGCGGATGCGGCCAGCATACCACCGCGAAACGGAGATTTGTCTAGCGATAGCAGATGCCGACAGTGATGCGAGAAGCGGTTGGATCCTCTCCGCAAACAACGCTTTAGTCAGCCATGTTGGCTTATGCGACGGCTTCCACGCATGCTGTGCCAGGGCATTTTGACGTTGCGTGTTGGCCCGCTTCACCTGAGCTGCGGGGCCGTTGGCTGTTTCGCGCCCGACACGCGCAGCATCGATAAAACGTTCGGTCGCACTACTAACAGCACATTGGCCGCAATGGGTTCTTCCTGCGATTATTCTTTCCCCACACTCGCGACACAAATGATCCGCTCTAGAGAGTTTGATGCTAGGTGTCCAGACCTTGCCTTTTGCTTCTGTGCGTCGCCGTTGAGTGAGGCGGGTCTGGACAACTGAGTTGTCTCCGTGTCGGGATTGCGCACGACTCCACAGCGCCTGCGCCACGTACTCCGCCCAAGGCGCGACCAATTTCCTCCACACTGCAGCTGTCCCACTCAGCTTGATACAAAGCTGAGACATGAGCCGACAATTGCCAGCTCCAGTTTCGAAAAAATCAGATCGCCGTAATGGCTCATTCTCAATCCAATCGAGCAACCACGCCTCGATGTCCGGACGAACCGGTTCGAGCACGTCCAGAGCTAGAGAATCGCGATTGGCAGTGTCCGTGTGCAAACCTACGCCCAAGCCCGGATCTAAGCCCAAAGCAGAAACAGAGAGTCTGGACTCCGCCTCAAGCATGGCAAAACAGTAATTTAGAATGGCGTGCGCAGGGGTCACGGCCAAACGTGGTCCACCGCTGAGCGGCGATTGCCTACTTCCTGCGAATCGCCAGTGATCTGGCGTCCTGGGAAGATCGGCCTTTGGCCACGTCACTGGAATACTGCGCCACTCCCGAAAGTAACAGGCTGCTGCGTTTGCTTCCACAACGCGGATAGCATCGAAAGTGCCTGCGGAAGCCAACCTGTCCCGAAAGTCTGAGATCACGTGTGCTGCAGCTTGCCGATTCAACCGTTCTCGCAGCACCAATTCCTGGCCCCTAACTTTTGCGTCGATCAGCGATCGGGCAATTTCGAGACCCAGACCATTGCCGGCGGCCAGAGCTTGAGCGCGTCTCAATTTTGCTTCGGAAGGTCTGACTGGACCTGTGACACACATTACTTTGCCGTTGCGTTCGAGCATCACGAACGACGCATCCTGGGCGGTTAACCACTCTAAGGCTGCAAGCGACACGAATCCGTCAGAACCAATCACGACTAGACGCTTGAGGCCGTGGCCGACACGAGGAAGTCTGATCGTGCGTCGGTCTATTCCGACACCATCCTCAATTTCAAGATGGCCTCGCTGCATTCGCACTTTGATTCCGAACCCGGATAGGGTGAGAACACCGGTTTTACCAATCTGGGATTTGCGGAAGACTTTAGGTTGCGGTAGCGTGCTCGAAGCTGCCATAGGAGCTTATTCTCCGACGGTAGTTAGGGCTTGTCGTCTGCTCGAACAGGCGGCAGGCCCGTATTTGATGGTGCTATTCCATTATAAGTGAGCTAGATAGCATTATCGCCAGTTTTCTCGTTGACCTTCGTTCCTCTCAGGCGGGATAATTCGATCAGCGCAGAGGCTATGCTTTGGCGTAGCGTCTGGAGTGCCGCAGTAGCAGCACTCTCGGTCATCCTAGTAGATACGCCTACGGGCGGCTTCACGGCCAGCCCCGATGGGTACAGCTCTAATATGACCTGACCCCTCGATGGCGGATTCATCGACCATCAGGCCTTTTCGAGTAGACCGCCCCCATCCGGTCATCGTGGCGGGGACGCGAAAGGGAGGGCGGGTGTCAGGACGCAAAACGAGCCGGGGCTCAGGCTGAGCAAACGGAGATCGGCAGATGACACATCCATTTGAGGTGTGTCTATGCCAGTCTCCAAGACTGCCGCATCAAGACTTCGCAAATCAAAGAAGAAGTCCTCCCGGAAGAATTCTCACCACAAGTCCTCCACGGACAATCGCGCGTCCAAGGTTCACCAGGACATGCTCCGCGACCCTTCCCTGAGCTTCGCTCGGGCAACCCGGAAACGGAAGATTGACGGCCGCACCGTTCTCCACCATCTCGGGTCGGAGTTCGAGAAGGATTCGTCAGGTCGGATCAAGGCTCGTCCCAAAGGTCGAAGGCGGCGGATTCTATATATCCCCGGTTTCGAGCCCGGACAGGAAATTCCCGTTCCGACGAAAAACGCTGGTGAGAGACGCGTCGTCGGCCAATGGATGGCCGCATTAAACGCAGCAGGGCGGAACGACTTCTCCAAGATGGACAAGTTTGCGCGTAACAAGTCGATTGGAGGAGTTCGTCTTCCGACAAACAGAAATGAGGTGCAGCGGATTCTCAAAGCGTTAGCCGAAAAAGAGTCTCCGTTTGAAGGCCTGTATCGCACACTTGCGAGGCCGTCATGAGCGTACCAAAGCCGAAGAAACCCAAATGTGCATGTTGCGGGAGTGCCAGATACACTCAATGGCATCACCTCGCAGGGAGACTCTTCAACATCCTTGTCGCTCTTTGTTCCGCCTGCCACCTGGACATCACGACAGGACTCGCAAGGCTGAAGATCGAAACAAGCAAAGCCAAAGGCTCAACAATTCACGGGTGTCGAGCGATCGTGTATTTTCTCTGGTTCTTCCTCGACAAACTCTTGGCCAGACTTGAAAAGGAGAATGCTAACCTAGACCGCAATGAGCGAAACTCATGACATCTTTCTTCGTGCTCATACGGTTGTTGTCAATCCCAGGAAACCTAAGAACAGGAAGCGTCGTGGCAGACGTCCACGGCGCAACCTTAAAAGATGGCCCGAATACGCGGTCGTTTTTGATTGCGAAACTCGCACCGACACCGGCCAAGGCCTGACCTTCGGTTTCTATCGCGTCTTGAGGCTGGACAATGATACTTACCAACTTGAAGATGAAGGAGCGTTCTTCGACGATGATCTGGCAGCGCGCGAACGCGACGTTCTCGAAATGTATGTTAATACCGCCGACACCGAAGTAAAAACGTTCCCTCCTCGATTCCCACTGCACCCACGATCGAAATTTGTAAGACAAGTTTTCTATCGGTATGCGCGTAAAGGTGCTTTGATCGTTGGCTTCAATCTTCCCTTCGATCTCACGCGCTTGGCCCGCAGGTGGCCTGAGGGGAAGAAGAACGAGTGGTCGCTCGTTCTCGTGCAGTATGCCGACGGAAATGAAAACCTGCACTTTCCCAGAGTTCTAATCGATCCGATTGACAGCAAGAAATCATTTGTAGGATTCAGGAAGGAATGGATTCCCAAGGACAAGAAGGGTAGACCGAAGGCAAAACCAACAAAGATTAACGAATCTCGGTTACTCGACCTGCGCACTCTACTATATGCGCTCTTTAACCAGCCTCTCTCTCTGAAGAACGCCTGCAAGCTGGAAGCGTTCAAGAAATACAATCTGCCTCAGAAAGTCGATCACACGCCCACCGGCAAGGTAACTCTTAAAGAGATCACGTACGCGCGTCAGGATGTGCGATGCACGGCCGCTCTGCTGAATGCAGCTAAGCTGGAATTTGATCTGCACCCGATTCCAGTTTCGCCTGACAGGGCCTATTCGCCAGCCAGCATCGCAAAAGGTTATTTGGAGGCAATGAAGATTGAACCCCCTGAGGAGAAATTTAGCGTCTCGCGAAAAAACCTTGGCATTGCCATGGGAAGTTTTATGGGTGGCAGATCGGAAACGAGATTACGCCTTCAGGAAGTGCCGGTTGTCCCGGTTGATTTCACTTCGGAATACCCGAGCACGTGTGTTTTGCTCGGACTCTGGGACATTCTGACGGCCAAAAGCCTGTCGTTTCGTAATGCGACCCGGCAAGTGAAAAAACTCGCAAGCAGCATCACCCTCGAAAAATGCTTTCGACTTAAGCTGTGGCCCGATTTGCGTTTCTTCGCGCTCGTCGAACCTAAGAAGCACATCCTTCCGGTACGAACGATGTACAACGGAAAAACTCCGAATATTGGGAACAACTACCTAACGTCCTCGAAGCCCATCTGGATTGCTGGACCGGACCTGATTGCCTCTGCGATTCAGACCGGCAGTGCCCCGGAGGTGCTGCGTGCCATTCGCATCGTGCCACGCGGCAAACAGCTGGCAATGCGGGCGGTGAACCTGCGCGGAATGGTTGAGATAGACCCTTATAACGAAGACCTGTTCAAGCACGCGATAGAGCAGAGAAAGCTGCACAAATCTGACAAAGACCTTCATTACTGGCTCAAAATATTCGCTAACTCGATGTATGGATTCTTCGCGGAGATCAATCCCGAACCGACACCTGAGCGCACGCCGGTGAAGGTTCACGTGTATTCCGGTGAAGATGCGTACATCCCTAACAAGCGCGTTCATGTGAAAGAAAAGCAGGGTCACTGGTACGCTCCTTATCTGGCATCGCTAATTACAGCTGGCGGACGACTCCTACTTGCGATGCTCGAAAAATCGGTCATGAACGCCGGGGGCGCTCATGCCTGGGCGGATACCGACGCTTTGGCGATTGTGAGTTCGCGAGAGGGAAGATCCCTTCGCCGAGCTCCGGGGTGCAGCGGAATCAGAGCCCTTTCCTGGAGCACCGTCCAGAAAATCACAGATAAGTTCGAGGCGCTCAATCCATATGATCGTGCTGCTGTCCCCGGTTCCATACTGAATCTCGTCGACACGAATTTTGAGAAAGGTGACCCGAGTTGTCCAAGGAAACAGCTCCTGGGTTTCTCCATCGCTGCGAAACGCTACGCTCTGTATGAACGATCGGGCAACAAAATTTCGATTGTTGATCCCAAGGCCCACGGACTCGGGTACTTGTACCCTCCATCTGATTCGCCGACGAACTGGCATGACAGTCACGAAGCGCCACGTTGGATCTACGAGTTTTGGGAATACCTACTCAGAATCGCTCTCCGACTGGATGGGAAACCTCCGAACTGGCGAGCGCGACCGCAGATGATGCGGATGACGGTTACAACTTTCAATGTCCTGAAAAGCCTTCACGAGTGGAAAGGATTTCGTTCGTACAATTTCTTCTTGCTCCCGGTTTTGGCAGACGGTGGATTTCCGGCTAATATTGATCCGAAACGTTTCAGGCTGGTCGCTCCCTTCGAATCGGATCAAACGCAGTGGAAGCGTGCCAAATGCATAAATATTGGTGACGCAAAAGATGGTCGAAGATACGGACTGACAACATCCTTCAGATCGTCTGAGTTCGGCAAGAAAGCAGTCGTTGAAACATTCGACAACCTTTTCTATCGCTATATGCAACATCCAGAAACCAAAAGCCTCGGCCCTGACGGAGAACCGTGCACGGCCGAGACGCGCGGCCTGCTGGGGCGCTCGCACATCATAGCGGGGAGACACCGCCGGATTGGCAAGGAAAGCGATCGCCGCTGGGAGGAAGGCGATGATCTGGAATCACTCATCTATGTACCTGTGGAGTACGAGCGGCCGGGGGACGAGGCAGAGGACGCGGCTCTAACCCGAGCCAGCGAAAGCCTCATCCGAAAGATCAAGAAGATTGGTATCCGACCGCTCGAAAGATTTGGCCTCGGACGCCGGATCCTAGAGAAGATTTGTCGCCGGGAGTTTGTCGATCGTTCAACGCTGCGCGAATATGATCGCATGGTTCGAAACTACAGAGCAATGTGACATGATCCGCCGGATGAGCGAAACCTATTGCGTGGTTGTTCCCGATATTGTCTGCAATAAATGAATTTACGGCGAACACGCAACTGTTGAAACATCTCGATTACATTCATTGAGGAGCGTTGAGTCGTGATTTCAGAACTTGAGGTTATATGCCTACACAGGAACGCCAAGTGATTTATGAAGGAAGTCCTTCAATCTCTCAGCATTCCAGCGATTCACAAAAAGTGGAACACGGTCCCTGATGTATTTCAATGCTGGCCGAACAGCATCAACACTGCGCTCGTTTAAATCATCAAGTCGTCTACGGGTCTGCCATGCGATGAAATCGGCGGCCTGCAGTGGAAGGAAGACCTTCTCATCTCCAAAAACGGGTTCGTTCACCAAGAAGCGTTTGTATTCCGGCGGTGCATTTTCTTTCATCTCATCCCAGAAGGCTCTGGCGCGGGTGCCAAGCTTGCCTTGTTGATCAAAATAAAAATCAATAACGTCTAGTAGCCGTTTTTCGTAAAGCCGATTGAAGCATTCGATGATTATTCCGTGAAAGCAAAAGAAATAGGGATTCTCCAAAGCATTCGCAAGTTGTCGATCCTTGATCGCGTTGCTATTGCTCCGGATGAAACTGATTGCCCTCGGAACGACGAGATCATAATGCCCCTGCGAAACTACACATTCCACGTTGCACATAACGTGTGGAACAATCAGGCGTGCAAGACTCAGAATCTTGACATCCCGCGCATCGGGGTTCCACTCGTGGAACTGCCCTTTGAGGCTTTCAGCTTCGCTCATTTTGAAGTACGAAATTTGTGGATTCTTGTGTAATTCGACGTTCCATTCATCAGAGAAGTGCGCCCATTCTTCAACGTGACCAATAAACCCCGAAAGCAGATACACGGGGCCTTGCATATCGCTCCCGCTGTCATCTATGTACGCTTGCAGCATAAGCATTAACAACTTCCCGCCGCGACGCAAAAGGCGGCCACGACTTTACCCACGATCACAAATCCAGACTTAACTTGCTCCCTCAGTGGCCTCTATCGCGTCTCCATTGCTAATTCTATGACCCTGAGCCTCTAAAGACCCAATGACTTGCGCAAAATCTCGATTACACTCGTTGACCTTCGCAAACTCGCAGGCACCCATTTCCTCGGTTTCTCCGCAATTCCGCATGTCACTCATCCCCGCATTTGACGCGGGTGAAACGCATGCCATATACCGCGGAGCCGCATGAATACAGGGGATTGCGCAACGATGGAAACGCGGGTGTGTACATCGTTACAGCACTCACATACTATCCCCTAACTGGTTTGAGCGTATTTTCCGCCGTGTGTAAGATCACCTCACCCCCGTTCCACGCCAACCTCCGGGTTGACTCGCGCGATCTAACCCCGTTTTGTGCGAGGAGGTCTGGGGTCGTGGCTCATCGAAGTCGTTCTCGCCTGTTCCTAGAGTTCTTTCCACGCAGTCATGGACCTCAGTTCCCTCATAATACCTTTCACCCTTACTCACGCCGCGCATGAACATCCATCGCCGAGAAGTCCTATCTCGGCCATTTCTCCAAGTCAGCTTGTGCGTTCTCGCGGGACCGGGTCTCGGCCTGCCGGGGGTTCAAAGTCGAGCTGCGTCGCTTCGTCGTTTGCCTGGCGTCCGAGGAGGTTTGGCGGAAAGGCCGCAAGAGTTCTTACACTGCCAAAAGGTATTCTTGACATGACTCTCTCGGAAGCGCACAATTCCTGCGTTCATCCTCCCCTTCTTCGTTGCGCCGTCAAGGTCAATTCCTGGGACAATTTAGAATTGTGATGTGCAACGAGAGTTCGCATGTTTCGGAGGCATCATGGGACAACGAGAATCAAGAAGTGGGATGTCAGGGAAGCAAAGGGTTATGGCCACGCTCGACTGGCGGATCGAAAAAAGATTGCTCTCCTATGCCGTGGCTGCAACGGCAGCAGGAGTAGGGACAATGGCTTGTTCGCTGCCAGCGGGAGCCAAGGTTGTCTCCACCTCAACGTTTGTGCAGATCCCCCCGAATATCATGGTGAATCTCGATCTGAACGGAGACGGGATTCCCGATTTCCAATTTTCCAACAATAATAATTCTTCAGGCAGTAGTAGCGTCTTGCGAGGAAACCTGAAGGTGCTGCCGCAGAATCAGGGTAATGCAATCTGGGGAGCGTCGGCGTATGCCTCGGCACTCGGACCTGGCGTGGTAGTCGGTTCCAACGGCGCGTTTCAGCAGGGCCACGAGTTCATGGCCCATGCTACGCACTTTTGCCACAGCTCCTGCCTCTATCGTAGCGGTGGTCCATGGAAGGAGGCTACGCGTCTTTACCTCGGCTTCCAATTTACGATCCTGGGTCAGATGCACTATGGCTGGGCCCGCGTTAGCGTTGCCGCCACTGACGGAGGGGTTTACGCTGCGGTGACTGGGTATGCCTACGAAACCGTGCCTAATGTGTCGATTGTCACGGGTCAGACGACGGGCAATCTAAAGAAAACGCAGGATGCGAGCAAGAGGAGTTCTGCGTCGCTCGGCCCGTCCGCGTCCCAGCCAGCCAGTCTGGGTCTGTTGGCACGCGGCTCGCTGGGCCTGGATGCCTGGCGAAGACGAGACGCAGTTCACACCGGATGAACGTCCGCGTCCTTGGAGAAATCGTCATGAAACCACTTCGCCTTTTGTGCCCGCTTACCTTCTTCTTGTTCTTGGCGCCCATCGCACTCGCCCAACGCAACGCGGTACCCTTAATAAATCAACCGTTGATTCCAATAACGGTCAAGCCGGGCGGCCAAGGACTGACGCTAACTGTGAATGGTGCAGGGTTCGCGCCGAGCTCGGTTGTCAATTGGAATGGGAAAACTCGAATTACCAGCTTCCTTTCCAGCACCGAACTGCAGGCGCAGATCACTGCTGCGGATGTCGGGGCGCCAGGGACAGCGTCGGTCACAGTGACGAATCCGCGTCCGGGCGGAGGAAACTCCAATGTGGTGTTTTTCCCAATCCAGATACCGGCACCGTCCATAGTGATGTCGCCAGTTTCCACATTTTCCGGAACAGGAGCGAGCGCTGTAGGAGACTTCAACAATGACGGAGTGCTCGACCTGGTGGTCGGTAACGGGTTGTCGTTTAGTATTTACTTTGGCAACGGAGACGGAACGTTTCAAGCTCCTATTCCGCACAACTCGGTAACGCCCGTCGTTTCGCTCTTGGCCGCCGACTTCAATGGAGATGGGATACTCGACCTTGCCATTCTGGATGATATTGGGAACACGACCGTATTTTTAGGCGGGAAGAATGGTGGCTTTCTTCAGCAACAAGTTTTTCGCTCGCCCAACTCGGCTCTGGCTGCGGCGGATTTCAACGGAGACGGAAAACTTGACTTGGTGGTGACGAACGTTTTCTCCACAAGTGGTCACCCCCCAATGGTCCGCCTAGGCAATGGCGACGGGACATTTGGCAATCCACTATTTATCAATGCGACCGGCTACGGCGAGGGCGCTCCGGCCATCGGCGATTTTAACGGTGACGGAAAACTCGATCTAGCGCTCGCTGACGGTGGGTCGGTACACGTGTTCCTGGGCAACGGAGATGGCACCTTCCAGACCGACGTTATCTATCCGACTTCATATGGCGGATTCTCAGCGGTTGCGGTGGATGTTAACGGAGACGGAAAGCTGGATATCGTAACCAACGGTGTCTCTGTCCTGCTGGGACACGGGGACGGCACGTTTAGCAGCTTCGGCGGAGTTAACCTGGTCGACAACTTTTCTGCCAGCAACGTGAATATTGCAGACTTCAATGGCGATGGGAAACTGGATCTGGCGGTTTACTCCAGCGCTAACGCCGTCATCGAAACCTTACTTGGTAACGGCGACGGTACCTTTCAGAACCCGAGTCAGTTTGCCACCGAACGCGGGTTGGCTAGTCTCGTTATGGGCGACTTCAACGGTGACGGAAAATTGGATCTGGTCGGACGACTTCTGTACTTGCAGGTCCCTATGAACGTTTCTCCCGCCAGCCTTAGCTTTGGCAGCCAGAACGTCGGAACGAAGAGTCCGCCGCAGAATGTTACAGTGCTCAACGACGGCTCGTCTGCGCTTCCAATTACCGGCATAAATATCGGCGGAACCGATCCTAGTGATTTCACTGAGACCAACAAATGTGGATCGAGCCTGCCCGTAGGGGCGAATTGCAAGATCGCAGTTGTGTTTCAACCGCAAGCTGGTGGTCCCAGATCGGCGACACTTAACGTAAGCTATCAGGGCCTTGGAAGTCCGCAGTCTGTGCCGCTTAGCGGCTTGGGTGCGATTTCAACCGTCACCCTGAATCCCGCGAAGTTGACCTTTCCAGTGCAGTTAGTCGGGACGACGAGCTCCGCTCAGACTGTCACTCTATCCAATACAGGAACTGTACCTGTGAACATCTCGAATATCGCAACGACAGGAGCGTTCACCCAAACCAACAATTGTCCTGCCAGCCTACCGGTGAGTGGGAACTGCCAAATCCAGGTAGAATTCGTCCCGCTGCTGAAGGGGCTCGCGACTGGAACTGTGTCTGTCACCGACGACGCTGAAGGAAGCCCGCAGACGGTAGCTTTATCCGGCAGGGGGACCATTGTCAAACTTTCGCCGCTCGGGATTAATTTCGGTAACCAGAAGGTGGGCACTCGAAGTTCTCCAGCTCCCGTTCACCTGACAAACGTGGGCACAATTTCAATCAAGATGGATCAGATCGCGTTCGAAGGGAAAGACCCCGGCGACTTCTCCCAGACGAATAACTGCGGAAGCAGCGTGCCAGCAGGAAAGAGTTGCACGATTCGGATCACCTTCGGTCCCCAAGCCAAAGGGAAGCGTTCCGCATCGCTTCAGGTAAACGACAATGGCGGCGGAAGTCCTCAGAAAGTAACGCTATCGGGAAACGGTACTTAGCGAACGGCAGATAGCAAAAGGCCGCCAGCGTGCCTCTCCCCGGCAGAGCAAATGCACGATTACGGTGACCCTTACGCCGACAGCCAAAGGTTCGCGGTCGGCCAACGTCAGCATTAGCGACAATGATCCGACAAGTCCGCAGAGCATTCCCGCTGACGGGGAGTGGAACTTAGATAATGCGGCCTCGCCAACAGCGGATGGATTGATCAAAAGAAGGTGACAAACTCACAATCTTCGACTTGAGCTGTGCTATATGCTACAATCCGCGCCGATTGCCAATCTAGTCCCCTCGCTAGACTTTCTTCCCCGGATGGGAATTTGCCCAGGTAGGAGAATCAAGCAATATGCGAGAAGAATCGTTCCCGCCCACTTTCCGAAGAGTCTTGTACATCGTTGGGCTGATGTTTCTAAGCACGATAAGCCAGGCAGCGATCAAAGTGCTACACAGCTTCGTGCCTTCACCGGCTGGCTTCGGTTCCACTGCGAATCTGATCCAGGATCCAGCGGGACACCTCTATGGAACTACCCAAACCGACGGACTCTACGGGTTGGGTACTGTATTCAAACTTGAGCGCCGCGCGGGTGGCAAATGGCGCGAGAGTATTATCCATAGCTTTGCGGGCGGTGAGGATGACGGTAGTACGCCTGTAGGGGGATTGGTTCTCGATGCTGCGGGCAATCTTTATGGTACCACTGCATTGGGCGGCACCGGTGTTTGCGAATACGGTAATAGTTGTGGCACGGTTTTCAAATTGTCGCCTCGCGATGGAGGTCTCTGGACTGAGAGCGTGTTGTACAATTTTCAACCCCCGCCTGATGGCTCCTCTCCAATCGGAAATTTGGTTATCGACTCCAAAGGCGACCTGTTCGGAGTGACAGAATATGGTGGAACAGGCGAAGGTGGGAATGGCGGTGGTGTCGTTTACGAGTTAACGCCTAACTCGCAGGGCCAGTGGACTGAAACGATTATCCACACCTTCCAGGGGGGCAGCGACGGTGCACTTCCCCTGGCTGGCTTGATCTTCGACCAGCGGGGCAATCTCTATGGGACCACGTCGGGAGAAAGCAATATTGGGGCAGGCACCGTCTTCGAGCTTATTCCCCGGCAAAATGGAACCTGGACGCACAGTGTCCTGTATGCCTTCGATGCATATAGCTCCACGCAGACCAGCCTGATTTTCGATGCTGCGGGCAATCTTTATGGTACCGGGCTGGGCGGACCTGGAGTTGGCTGTGGTGGCTACGGATGTGGATTTGTCTTCGAGCTCATTCCTGGGCCAAATGGCGGTTGGACGTATAACACTCTGTATGTTTTCGAAGGTGGTCCGGATGGCGCGTCACCGATGGCGGGACTGGTCTTTGATCCGGCAGGAAACCTTTATGGAACGACATTTACCGGCGGTACGCCACCAACCGACTGTAATTTGGGGAGATTTTATTCCGGATGCGGGACTGTTTTCGAATTGTCGCCACGCTCGAAAGGAAAGTGGAAGGAGAGGGTGATTTTCAGATTTGCGGCGGGCATCTTGGCAAATGGTTCTGACTCTAGCGGTGTCTTTCCGGTCGCGAGTCTGCTCATTGATGGGGCTGGCAATCTATACGGCACAACGGAGGTAGGAGGCTCGCCAAGATACTGGGCTGGCACAGTCTTCAAACTGAGCCCCGAAAACGGTTCAACGTGGGCAAGCAGTGTCCTGTACAACTTTGGGCTCCACAAAGATGGGGCTAACCCAGAGGGCTCCGTTGTGGCCGACAGCACCGGCAATCTATACGGTACAAACACGATAGGAGGTACAGGAGCATGCCGCAATAACGGCTGCGGGACCGTCTATAAGGTCGCTCCATTAGGGAACAGATGGAAGGAAAGCGTAATCTACAATTTTACTGGCGGCGCTGACGGTTTTTCTTCGCAGTCTAGTCTGGTACTAGACTCGGCGGGCAGTCTCTACGGAACAGCTACTTACGGTGGCTTGCTTTGCCCAATCAATAACGACAACAGCGGATGCGGCACAATATTCAAGCTGGAGCAAAGTGAAAAGGGTGCCTGGACGGAGACGACGCTACACCAATTTGTTGGCGGAGGGTCGGACGGCATAGAACCCATCGGCGGCTTGACACTGGATTCGAAGGGGAACCTCTATGGCACCACGTCGCAAGGAGGTAGTTGTTCCGCTGAGCAATATGGTTGTGGAACGGTTTTTGAACTCACGCCATCAGGAACTGGCTGGAGCGAAAAACTTCTATACAGCTTCGCTGGCGGGACCGACGGCATGTTCCCGATCATTCCCCTGGTATTCGACAATGCCGGCAATCTTTATGGGGCCACAGATAGCACCGTTTTTCAGTTAACGCCCAATTCTGGCGGGGGCTGGATGGAGACCATCATCTACCCGGTCGTGGGCGTCTCTGGCCTGATCTTTGACAACATGGGTAACCTTTACGGTACAGCGTCCAGTGGAGGTAACCAAAAATGCTACTGCGGCATGGTGTTTGAACTGACTCGCGCCACAAACGGGGTTTGGACCGAAACGGTATTGCATCAATTCTCCGGTTACGACGGTGCTTATCCAGCGGGCATTGCATTCGATTCGGCGGGCGTTCTCTACGGTACGACTACAAACGGCGGCGAGAATCGCGAAGGCCTGATCTTCAGCCTCACTCCGGGAACGGGCGGCAAATGGACCGAGGCCGTGCTGAACAGGTTCGACGGCACGAACGGAATGTTCCCCAACGGGCCTCCTATCCTCGATTCAAGCGGGAGGTTGTTTGGCACGACCAGTGCAGGCGGCTTGGACGATCGCGGCAACAGTGATGGGAGTGGCGTTGTATTTGAATATTCGCCTTCTTATCCTGAGTTGGGAGATACCCCGCAGGTTTCAGATCACTCCACTGACGGGAAATCCTTAAAGCACGATCAAGATTCGCTGGCTGAGCCGCCTTCTAAGCGGACGACGGAACGTTGGGGGAAGGTGTCGGCGAAATGAAATCACCAAATATGCGATGTGGGGTAGGGTGTCTTCTTTCTCTAATTGTGTTCATGGCTCATGCTCATGCAGCAACCGAGAATGTGTTACACGAATTTGATCCGGCTCCTGGTGGAGCGTCTCCAGTCGCGGGGCTCATTGCGGACTCAACGGGCAATCTATATGGAACCACATCTTACGGGCACAACCTCGGAGTGGTGTTCGAGCTTTCCCCCGGAAAGAATGGCGAATGGATAGAAACTATTTTATACAGCTTCCAAGGAAATCCAAATGGCGCATACCAGCAAGGACCGATCGATGGAGCCTATCCTGAAGGGAGTCTAGTTTTCGACGCTGCGGGGAATCTGTATGGTACGACTTCTGCCGGTGGTTTCTATAATGCGGGAACTGTGTTCGAGTTGACCCCAAGCGCGAACGGCTGGAAGGAAACCGTTTTGTACTACTTTGGGATTGATAATTTCTATGCGCCCACGGGAGGTTTGACGATCGATAACGCAGGAAATCTGTACGGCTCAGTGAGCGGCGGGAACCCTGACGACTATGACGGTTGCTATTGGCGCGGAACTGACCCTGGATGTGGAGCAATTTTCGAGCTCTCGCCCAACGGAGACGGAACATGGAAGGAAAGCAATATCTATGTTTTTCTAGGAGCGCCAGACGGGTCTACACCGCGATCCACGTTAGTCTTCGACGCGAAGGGAAATCTGTACGGCACAACTGAATACGGCGGATCATCATCCGGTCGCTGTAGCGGCAGCTATCTTTCGGGTTGCGGAACCGTCTTTGAACTGTCGCCGAATGGGGACGGAACTTGGTATGAGAATACCCTATATTCCTTCGCCGGACAGGGGGACGGCGCAAACCCAATTGGTCGTGTAGTTCTCGATCAGCAGGGCAACATCTATGGCACGACCTACGGAGTCTATGCCGGGGTAGGTTCGGTTTTCAAGTTAAGTCACGGCAGCTGGAGGGAGACGACACTGCACAAGTTCACGCCCAAGGACGAAGGGAGACACCCTAACGGAGGGGTTGTCATTGACGGTGCCGGTAATTTATATGGTGCGACTGAATACGGTGGTTCAGGCAGTTGTTCGGGACTGTGTGGAACAGTATATGAGTTGACTCCAAACCAGCACACATGGACTGAGAAGGTAATTTATAAGTTTTCTGGCAAACAAGACGGAGGTCATCCAGCCGGCGATCTGCTCTTCGATTCATCGGGAAGTCTTTACATGACTGCGTCGTCCGGAGGTCATCCAGGATGCGATCAAGGTTGTGGTTCGATTTTCAAGCTCGCGCCCATCGGAAATGGAAATTGGCGCGGAAGCGTTATCTATGATTTGCCGTTCCACGACGACGGTGGTTTTTCCTATGCTGGGTTAGTTTCCGACAGCGCAGGCAACCTCTATGGCACCACCGAGTACGGCGGAGATCTTAGCTGTAACTATCCTCTGGGCTGTGGAACGGTTTTTGAGCTGACTCCCTCCTTCTCGGGCAAACCTGTAGTCCAGGTTCTCCATCGATTCAACGCTGCCAAGGGAGACGGAGCTTTTCCAGTTGCGGGTTTGCTGACAGACTCAGACGGGAACTTGTATGGGACTACGGAATACGGGGGTCTCACTGGTTGCCTCAGCAGCACCGGCCAGTGCGGAACCGTTTTTGAGCTTTCGCGGTCATCGGACGGGAGCTGGGATGAGTATGTAATACATCGCTTCCGGGGATCTCCCGACGGTTTCGGACCGATTGCGGGGCTGATTCGAGATCAGGCGGGCAATCTGTATGGTACGACTGGGTCAGGTGGCACCGAGTGTAACGGTGGTTGCGGGACGGTGTTCGAACTGTCACCAACATCTCATGGAGGCTGGATCGAAAAAATTCTGTACTCCTTTGGTAGCCAGGAAGGCGACGGGGTCTACCCTGAGGGTGCGTTGGTATTCGACACCAAAGGCTCTCTCTACGGTACAACTCTCGAGGGCGGGGGCATACCGTATACTTCCGAGGGCACTGTGTTTCAATTGATCCTAGAGTCCGACGGCTCTTGGTCGGAGAAAGTGATTTACAGTTTTACGGGTGGCTATGACGGAGCTTATCCCTTAGCGGGTTTGGCTGTTGGTCAGAAGGGGGGTCTGTATGGCACGACGTACCAAGGCGGCGAATACGAGGGAGGTGTTGTGTTCGAACTCTCCCCAGGACCGGGTGGATCGTGGAACGAAGAAGTGATTCATCATTTCATCGGCGTCAACGGAGATGGCGCTTACCCTGAGGCCGCTGTGGTATTCGACAGTGCTGGAAACCTCTACGGCACGGCTACGATTGGGGGTACCAACGGTGGTGGGTGTGGTTATGGTAATGGCTGCGGTATAGTTTTTGAGCTTACGCCCGACCACGCATCTTGGAAAGAAGAGATCTTGCACCGTTTTACTGGAGGTCATGACGGAGGCGAACCATATGGCAGCGTGATACTCGATCCGGCGGGCACCGTTTACGGCACGGCCAGTAGCGGCGGCGCTGGTGCAGGTCTCGTGTTCGATATAAAGCCGTGATCTAGGTCGCGATTGTCTTCCTTTAACTATGCAGTCTTCAACAATGTGGCTTCGCGAGGCGCATAGGCTCCGATCTGCTTCAGCATTCCTAGCTGATCGCAATTGTCCCAGCCCTCGACGATCTGTTTGCCTGCGATGCGAGTAATTGTCATTCCCGTTATTCGCACTGGCTTGCCAGTAGCAGGCATTCCTAGATGATCCCCGAGATGGGTCATGGTGGCCGACCAGCGTAATACCACCCTGTCTCCTGCCCCGAAGGCATCTTCGATTGCAACGTTGATGTCGGGAAACGCACCACGGATGCGTTGTGCAAATGGTACGAACTCTGCTGGTCCGCGAAGCTTGACACCATCCTCAAGTTCGCCAATTCCGACCGCATCGGGGGCAAGAAGGTCATGAATCGTTTGGATTTTACCTTCGTTCCAGACCTCTTTGAACCATCGCCGCATTAAATTTACGTTTTCTTCGACTGACATATAAAGTCGCTCCTTTGTGTGGGATGTTGGAATTGGTTTAGTTACTTAGCTCTCCGTAACCCAACCGACCCCTACGTTGCCAGATCGATAGGCTCGGCACGCCCATCGGCAGTGCGCCCAGAGTGGTGACCTGCGGATTATCCGGAATAGTATTGGCCAGGGAAGCTTCGGGACTGATCTCTTCGTCAGCTTCGTCCGCGCCTTTGGTCTGGCCAGCCCTAATCGACTTGCGGGGTATGGTTTCATAGGCGAAACCCGTCAACTTGGCCACAAAAATAAAATCCGACGGAGTAACGATCATATGGGCCCAGCCGTAGTGGGTCCTGCCCTTAATATCGAACTTCAGCCCGAGGTAGGCATTGACGGGATGGCAAGGGCGACCACCACACCAGTAACCGAGATAAATCTTTTGCATTCTGCAAGGCGGAGGACCAAAAGTTAGAGCTTCACTGGCCATAAGCGCCCGAGCTCCATAGAAACTCTGGCTAGAATCGATCTGGGCGCCAGAACTCAGCGCGGCGGCACCCTGGCTAATTGCGACGACGCCATTGCCTGTGCTGGGGGTCACCGTAACAGAAGCGAGGTAATACTTGCCGACTAGGCCGCACATTCCGGAGGAGGCAACTGCGTCGACGGTGAAGTCAGTCTTTTCGTCATGATTCAGATCGAGTGTTATGGAGCCGTTTCCGGAAATTGTTACATTGGTGGGGGTGTATACAACTTTGCCTTCGGCAGGCCGTGCCAACGCTAACGCAAACGAACCCGCTACTAACATCACTGCGAGCACAGACAAACTGAGTTTCCGATGGATCAACTTGGGAGGGTTGACAATCTTACGGGGCCCGGAAGGTACGTTCATGAATCCTCCTCAGGTGCAAAACCAAAATTACTCGCTAATAAATGAGTTCGGGTCTCTCCTCCCGCCGCCAGATCGATAGCCCAGGGGCTCCCAATGCCAGTGCGCCTAGTGAGGCGGATTGGGGAGTGTCGGGAACGGGACTGGTCAGGGAAGCACTGGCACTGAAGTCCTCTCCGTCCGCGCCTTTGGTCTGGCCGGCTTTGATCGACTTGCCGGGGATGGTTTCATAAGCGTACCCCGTCAGCATGGCTTCCATGTGAACATCGTCGAAGCCATCGCTTGATTGAACGCTCAGTCGCGCCCACCCGTAGTGGGTCCTTCCCTTAATCTGGAACTTCAGCCCGAGATAACCATTTGTGACATTGAGCCAATTCCCGTCCTCGCCTTTGTACAAGTGGCATGGTCGGCCCATATAGAAAATGTATTTTTGCCAAACATAAGCCATCTCCTGCGGTGAGGTGAACTTCTGGCTAGCCCCAATCTCCCCGCCACGGCCTAATGCGGCTGCGAGGCCATCGTGCCTCGACATCCATCATCCAAGAATATTAGGAGAGCACTCCGTCAGGGCAAAAAGCGCCTCACAAGATAATGGCTTATACTTTAAGAGAGGTGACAATGGATGAACGCGAGTTAAGGACGAAGACCGATACTGAGCGTACGCCCGAAAAGCCGGACCAGGGTATGGACGAGGGGACGGGCATGGGGACGATCTGGGATATTCAGCGCTTTCGAAGACTCCTAGAGGAAGAAAAGGCCCGAATACCCGCATCAAAGACATAGCCGGATCAAGACCATTTGATATTGCCTGTAACTCTCTCCGCGAAATACAGCTTCAGAGTCTTTTTCCCAACCTTGATCTTGGCTGCATCTCGGGACTTTGACCTGTGCCAATGGTGTTTACCCGTGCGTAGATCGCAGTGCGCAACGCTTTCATGTTTCTTTATTGATGTGGGCAGTGCCTTTCACCTTGGTCGACAGCGGACGCGACCCGGCCGGTGAGCTACTAATCGGCTACTGACTGAACTGCGGAGTTGTCGCCAGCAATTCTGAACGCGCGAATCTCTGAAGTACAATCATCCCGAGGGGGAATAATGTCGAATCTAAAGGGACTAGTGTCTATAGTGTCGGAGTTAAGGGCCGAGCGAACAAACCTAGCAAATCAACTCAAGAATGTAGATGCAGCACTAGCCGTACTCGGAAAGTTGAACGGCGGGAGTTCATACACGGAGCCGAGACGCACTCTATCTACTTCGGCTCGCAAAAAGATCAGCTTGGCGCAGAAGGCACGATGGGCGAAAAGGGCGTCTACCAACGGAGCAGTCGCAGTGAAGCCCAAGCGGACAATGTCAGCAGCAGCTCGCAAGAAGATCGCAGCCTTTCAGCGGGCACGGTGGGCGAAAGTGAAGGCGCAGCAGAAGAAGGCGGCGTAGCGCCATTCTAGGTTTAAGGGAACAGGCTAGGAGTGCCGCAGGGGACAAATGGAAGCGACCGACAAATGCGAGCACTCCCGTTCCCCGCGCATTCGACCCTTATAGATGCGGACATTTGGGTTTTCTCCGGATCACGCTACTTCTGGCTCTTCTTCAGGTCGAAGGCGTAAACGTTGTATTCGAGCGTGACATACACGACCCCGTTCGCCACGGCGGGCGAAGAAATCTCAACGTTTTCCTTGGAGTTCCATAGCAGGGCGCCCGTGTGGGCGTTCAGCGCGTAGACCTTGCCCTTAATATTGTGGTTTCCAGGGATTGTCGAGCCTACGTACATCACCCCATTCGCTACGGCCGGCGAGCACTCCACTGGCGAGGCGGTGGTGTAGCTCCATAGCAAGGCTCCGGTGCTTGCGTTCAGCGCATACACGTTGTTATCCCACGAGCCGACATACACCACTCCATGCGCCACCGCTGGCGAGGAGGTTACAGCCAAGCCAGTCGTGTAGCTCCACATCACGGCTCCGGTTTGAGCGTTGAGCGCGTATACTTTGCTGTCGTTCGAACCGACATACACCACTCCATTCGCCACCGCTGGCGAGGACTCGACGTAGCCTCCGGTAGCGTAGCTCCAAAGCTTGGCACCAGTCTGGGCGTTCAGCGCGTAGACGTTGTGGTCCCAGGAGCCAACATATACCAAGCCTTTTGCTACGGCTGGCGAAGAAATAACGGCGTCTCCGGTGGCGTAGCTCCAAAGCTTGGCACCTGTCTGGGCGTCCAACGCGTATACGTTGTTGTCGCTCGAACCGACATACACCACATTGTTTGCCACGGTAGGCGTCGAATCGACGAAGTCTCCAGTGGTGTAGCTCCAAAGCTCGGCGCCAGTCTGGGCGTTTAGCGCATACACATTGTTGTCTTCCGAGCCGACATAAACTATCCCATTCGCTACCGCGGGTGAGGAATACACAGCTTCGTTCGTGGTGTAGGTCCATAGCGTGGCACCGGTACTGGCCTTCAGCGCGTACACGTCGTCGCCACCGCCGACATAAACCACCCCATTCGCCACCGCCGGTGAGGAGTGAGAGCCGAACGTCTGGTGGCTCCACTTCTGGCGGAGAGCCCCAACATTGTTGATGTTAAGCACGGTCTCATTCGGGTTGAAGCGCATCATGTTGGTGCGGTGGAATTCGCTCCAGTTGTTGCCATTTGCTGGCTGTTGACCCCACGCAAGAAGCCCGCAGCACACACACAGAATCAAGCCCAAGATCCTGTTTAGTTTCATGATGCCCTCCACGAGAGTACTTAGCGGACCACCGGTAGCATTTCCATGATCTGCCTACTAGTAGAGTGCGAAATGAGCGCAAAACGTTTCATATTGTTCCTACATGGTCGAAGATGATGAGGCCAGGAGTCGCGGTGAAACTCAAGGGGACAATATCAGCGGCAGCTCGCAAGAAGATCGCAGCATACCTGCGGGCAGTCTCACTCGTAACCAGCAACTCGTTCCCGACGTGATCTTCCCGACCTGATCGAACTCACGATACATTGTGATTGAGCAGGCTTCGGGGGAGGGCTGTTCGACCTAACGCTCCACGACTCTTATGAGTTCTGGGGCGTTTTGTTTTGCAGTCAGGTCGCGAATTCTAGTTATTTCTCTGCGCTCATTCGATGCAGCTCCAGTCCACGGGTATGACCGCGCTAGGTGCCCGTCCCGATCAACCCTACTTTCTGAGGGCTGCCCCCGCCACCATCGTGTACTGAAACGTCCGCGGTCCGCTTGCCTTTCTTTAGAGGCTTGAACGTAACCTTAATAAAGCAACTGCCTCCTGAAGGCACCTGATTGCCGCAGTTATCGGTCTCAGCAAAGTCCGCTGCATCGACCCCTGTGATCGAAATGGCACTTATGTTCACTGCGCCGTCGCCCTTGTTCGTGAGTGTGATTTTTCGAGGCAGGCTTTTCGTACCCACAGGTTGACTTCCGAACTTCAGTTCCGGTGGAAGGAGCCGCACCCATGTGCCCGTTCCAGCGAGTGGTAGCTTTTGTGGGCTGCCGGGAGCATTGTCCTTGACAATGATGGACCCACTCTGCAAACCCTTATCTCTCGGATGAAACTGGACATTGATGGTGCAACTGCCTTGAGGATCAAGGCTTGCGGGACAATTGTTGGTCTGCCTAAACTCAGCGGTAACACTAATGTTCGTGATAAGCAGCGTTCCGCTCCCAGAATTAGTTAGGGTTACTGGCTGCGAGGCGCTAGTAGTGAATACCACTTGAGTCGGGAAATTCAGTTTGGTGGGAGAAAACGTCACCGCTGGCGAGACCCCGACGCCGGTGAGTGGAACTTTCTGCGGGCTCCCGGGTGCATTGTCCTCGACTGAGACTGCCCCGTTCCTGGTCCCCGTCGCCCGAGGTGTGAAGGTGACATTGATTGTGCAACTGCCGTTAGCCGGGATTGATGTCCCGCAGTTATTGGTTTGGGCAAAGTCACCTCTGTTGGTTCCGACGATGCCGATTGACATAATGTTCAGCACGACATTCCCCGTATTCATGAGCGTCACGTTCTTCGGACTGCTTGCGATGCCAACAGTCTGTTTTCCAAAATCAAGGCGGGTCGGAGAAAGTACGACAATAGCTCCCTGCACCACTTGGTTCAAGATAGGCGATGTGCTCCCCGCAAAATTGGCGTCCCCGTTGTAGGTCGCTGTCATGCTGTGCGTGCCCACCGCCAGCGTCGAGGTGGTAAGCGTCGCAGCTCCGCTGCTGTTGATTTGCGAATTACCTATGTTCCTCGTTCCGTCAAAGAAACTAACCGTTCCCGTAGGCGGGCCCTTATAAAAACCTTGTTCCGCTGTCACAGTGGCAGTGAACTTCACGGCTTGTCCAAAGTTGGACGGATTGAGCGAGGAGACCAACGCTGTTGTTGTCAACTGCATGGTCGTATTGATGAGCACGCCCACCACGCCGCCACTGTTGCAGTTCCCATCGCTTGGACAATTGTTCGCCACGAGTAAATCAGGTTTGCCATCACCACTCACATCCGCCACGGCGACTCCCACTCGGTAGCCGTCAGTTCCCCCCCGATCGTAGGTCACTGCCGTTTGGAAGGTTCCGTCGCCGTTACCCAATAAGACCCCAACTGACCCTTGTGTGTCGACGCTAACCACAATTAAGTCAGCTTTGCCGTCGCCGTTCACGTCCGCTACCGCTAACGACTCGCAATCCGGGACAGAGTTGTAGGTGACTGCCGTTTGGAAGGTCCCGTCGCCGTTGCCCAGTAGGACGCCAACCTGGCCATCGGCGCAGTTATTTGTAGCACACGCATTCGCTACTAGCACATCGGGGCTGCCATCGCCGTTCACATCTGAAACGGCGACCGAGAAAACCTGAGCGCCGCCCGACCCGTAAGTTATCGCTGATTGGAAGGTCCCGTCGCCATTGCCAAGAAGCACACTCACGGAGGCGGTCGCACAGTTAAAGTAGCTCGCACATTCGTTACCCAAGACTAAATCGGGTTTGCTATCCCCGTTGACATCCACAACCGCAACCGAAAGAGTATCGTTCCCGCCCGAGGCATAGGGCACGGCCAATTGGAAGGTCCCGTCGCCGTTGCCCAGTAGAACCCCAACTCCACCATCGTGACAGCCACTTGTCACGCACGCGTTCGCCACCAGAACGTCTATCTTGCCGTCCCCGTTCACGTCCCCGACTGCGACTGAATAGGCACCACCCCCACCGGAGTCATAGGAGGTCGCGGACTGGAAGGTCCCGTCGCCGTTACCCAGCAACACGCCCACGTTGTTGCTAACCTCGTTCGCCACCAGAACGTCTATCTTGCCGTCCCCGTTCACGTCAGCTACCGCCACTGAATAAGCCCCAACGCCGCCCGAGTCGTAAGGTACAGCCGTCTGAAAAGTTCCGTCACCATTGCCAATAAGCACACCTACCGAACCATCGATGCTGCCACAATTGTTACTAGCGATAACGACGCAGTTAGCCACGAGCAAATCGGGTCTGCCATCACCATTCACATCTGCTACGGCGACCGATGTGGCCATATAGCCACCCGAACCGTAGGCAACGGTGGGCGCAAAGTTTAGCCCCTGCACAGGCATTCCTCGCCGAGACGCAGTCGCGTCCAACCCTCCATTGCGACGCTGTGCAGTCGTAGTTAACGGCGGCATCCGGTGAGGGTTCGGCGGCAGTGATAACTGCTGTTGTTGAGTAATCGGCAGCCCGTTCGATTGACTGACGCCCAGAGAACGATTGGACTGTGCCAGCACCGACATGCTGATGAGAATTGCGCATAAGCAGACGAATCGAGCGGACCTCACGATGCACCTCTTTCAATCGACTGCTTGGGTCAGGGGATACACGATTAACTGAACTGGGGAGGGAGGTACGGTCAGTTAACCTCCGCAATCTTCCGTCATCAGCGAACTCAAGTCAAGTAGTTGGCGGCACTGGAGATGATCCTGGGGTTTTGTTGTTAAGTAAATCCGCCCCGCATAAGCAACCGAGTCGCGAATGGAGAGTCCGACTATAAAGATGAGCGCCGGCAGAAGATGTCGCGAGGAGATGTTGATGGTGATGTGGGGTCTCGGGCTCATGATGCGGAGGACTACTTTTACGTTTTCTCGCGACTGCTTGTGCCCGGCCTACCTCTCGCGTAGGCACCCGTCATCGCCAGGCAAGACCGGCTATCGATAAGCTCCCAGCTAAGGGCGGGCCCCGCTCTTCTGATTCTTTAACGTCCTCCGAATGGATCACCGAACGCACGAACCTCGCCAAATCTGCTAGGCTCTATGTTCGCAATATGGCAAAGCAATGCTTGTTCTGTCCGCGACCGGTCGATAGCGCAGAGCACCTTTGGTCGGAGTGGATTTTACAAGACCTCAAGCCTACCCAGCCGATCCACTTTAAGAGAGGAAAGACGACAGCTAAGTGGATAGACAACCCAGAAGTACGAATTAAATGTGTCTGTCAGAAGTGCAACAACACATGGATGAGCGACCTTGAGAATGAAAACAAGGGACACATGCTTGCAATGATGCATGGTGAGTCGATCATACTGAGGCCCGCGCAGTAGAGATCGCTATGCCGATGGTCGATCTTGAAAGCGATGGTGCTTGATGGTTCTTCTCCGAAGCGAATACCGTTTTGCAGGTACCCAGAACGAATTGGCCTGAAACCACCGTCGTCATTTATTCCTGTCGGCACGCTTGCGTGAATTGGACGCCTTTCTGTTAAGGCTTTTCACGCGGGATTGACGGACAGCTTTGGAGCCATAAACCACATCCCTAAGGCCTTTCACGGTTGCGTTGTAACAATTATTGTCGGACACCTAGTTATTCAGGTCGCCACAATGCACGTACTTGCCATATTTGCGACCAATGTTATTCGTCCCGAATACAACCCGGCGCGTGGGACCTAAACCTGTTGAACATCTGGCCTGTCTTTAGCGACGGGCCTTGGCCTCCCCGCTTTTCATTCGAGCTAAAAGGGACGACGCATCACATCGCCGGATTGGTCAACAGGTGGAAGATTGGAACCGACATTGGGCGATGATACGCTCCCTGCGCCGGGCGGACACTAGTCTCGCCACACCGCAGACTATAATGCCCCGCATGGAAGGCGTTCGCGAGCGCGTCGAGATCCTGAGGCAGGAGATCGGTGAAATCCAGAAGCTCAACCTGCAGTACCTCCAGCGGCCTAAGCCGGACTTCGCCGCAGTCGAGGCTCACACGCGACGGCAACAACGTCTCAGGGAAATCATGAAAGAGCTGGAGGCCATGACGGCGTGGAAGCAGACGTGATCCGTGAGATCTTTCACAAGAACGGCTCGAAATCCGTTACGACACCATCGACAAAGTCCGCAATCTTGCTAAGAAGCGAAACGACCATAATCCCTTCAACAATCTTCGGCTCACTGAACGCTATGTCCACTCCGAGCTTAAAATCCTCGTGCCTTTGGCGTTCATAGGTGGAGGTAGGAATGTTTACGATGTCGTGGTTCGGTGTCAATGCTATGAACCTATTCTTGTCGAACCAAAGAGTTCTACTTCTTGCCAAATCTACTCCCCACCTATCCAGCGTAGATATCGCAGTGATTAGCAATCGGTGCTTATCGAAGATATCCAGCTCGTGAAGGATAGAGAGCGTGTCAATCCCAGTGACGTAAGGTTGTATTACGAAAAGGGCGTGCTCCGCGCCTGGGGGTATTCTTGCCAAGTCTCCACTGCCCATGGCCGATACGTATTGGTGGGAACTTTGGCAAATCGGGAAGTAGGTACTCTTGTTGGGAACTCCCCCGCCAGCCTCAACCAGTTGCCAAGCAAGATGATCCAAGGAGCTTCGGAGGTTGTGGATTGCATCCCCGATTATGAGAGCAAGATCCTCTGGAACAGGATCGACGGTGGCAACGTACAGCGTTGTGTGGGCGATCGCGGCTAAAGGGTGAGGCTTAGCGGCGATCGTATAGGGATTGGAATCGCAGAACGCCCGAATTCTTTGATCCAAATCAAGGATATGCTTTTTGGCCCGTTCAACTTTCAGCCGGATTTTACGGGCACGATCGCTGCTCAACATAGATTCGCAGGGCACCATTGAGCTAAATGCTTGAACAGTCCACCATGGGCATTGGCGAACATACAGCGAAAGCATATCATGCCGAGATGGAAGAAGGAAGAAAGCGTGTGCTCTTGATCGCAGCCAGCATCCTCGCCGCCAGAAAACTCGCCATGCATGAAGGTGGTACGAGAGTACCGGCAACCGTCAGCGCAATCGCCGACGCGGTGCGTTACACAGAGATGATAATGCAGGAGATCGATAGACATTGGCCGCTCACGAGCCCGTGACTCGACGATCTCGCATGACCGCTGCGGCAGAATTAACGGTGCTAGAATCCCGTCAGAGATTCGATGAGCAAGATCTTCATATCGTGTGGTCAGTTCACCGACAATGAGAAAGCACTAGGGAAGGCAATCGTCAGGATAATAAAGGAAGCGACTGGCTCTGAGGCTTTCTTCGCCGAAGAAGTCTCGGACTTGAACGGCTTAGACTCGAACATTCTTGGCGCACTACGCGAGGCGTCAGGGTTCATCGCTGTTCTACATCCGAGGGGTGAGATTAAGCGGCCGGATGGCGGAACTCATATTCGTGCGTCTGTTTGGATTGAACAAGAGATAGCGGTCGCGACTTACATTCAGCGCGTCGAGAATAGGTCGCTGCCAGTTATTGCATTCGTCCACGAATCTGTGGGACGCGAGGGCATCAGAGAACTGCTGCATCTCAACCCGATCCCGTTCTTAAAGGATAGCGAAGTGCTGGACGCCCTGCGCGATCGTTTGCAATCTTGGAAGACGGTGCGGAGTGGTGGCATCCATCTCCAACTTCAATCTAGCGGGCGGTCTTACGAGCAAGGGCACCGCATAAGACAAGTAGGCGTAAGTCTAGTCAATGACTCGAACAACCGGATTACCGAGTACACCTGTGAACTCCGTGTACCGTCGTCGATATTAAAACACTGGTCGATCCACCACGCCGATGAGGTGCCATCAGAAAGCCCCAAATATCGGTGCTTCAACTTTAATGAAACTAGGCGAGGGCAGATTCCACCGCATAAGACAGCGCTGCTATTTACGATCGATTATTGTAAGCAATGCGCAACAGAGAGTACGAGGGAGACTTCGCTCATAGCCGCAGCTCTTCTCGACGATTCCACGGTTGAAGTAAAAGTCTGGATAGAGGGTAGAGAGTACGATGCCACGCGCACACTCCGAGAGTTAAGCGCGGATGAGAACAAAGTGAGCTGAGATGATAAACGCAGGAGATTGACAAGCACAAAAAGATTCTGTCTTGCCATAATCAGCAGCCAAAAGTCACGATAGACGCATGGAAAAGTGAGGTACATCTTCGCGATTATCTTCGGCCTAGCACTGTCTCCATGAAACACAAAAAAAGAAGAGCGCCCCAGAACCCCATCCCAGGACGCTCTCCCAGCAGCCCTCCCCCGAAGACCGCTGAGCGACACAATAGATCTTCCGCCAGAGTGTGTAAATAGCTCCGGTGAGGCAAGGTATGGCACGAGCAGGGTAAGGGATAAAGAGGGCCAGCCGGGCGCAGGCGACCCTCTTCAGCGTAGCCAGTTCGGCCTGCGACCCCCTCAAAGAAACCCTTGCGGGCTTGACGCAGGCGTCGGGGAGGACCAGAGGCCACGCTATACAAGGCCAACATCACGTACTACCGATGGTAGTAGGTAGCGGATAAGTTATATCACGGCGGTTAACCGATGCAAGTGCGCAATCAGTCGAAGAGTTGTAAATGGCTCTCGGCGAGGTAAAGGGATGGCACGAGCAGGGTACGGAATGCCGCGATCGGTAGTGGGCGCGTGGTTCGATTGTGAGCTTCCTGCGGCCAACCTCGCTGCCGGCCATCACCATCTGAGAATCACCCACCCTTGCTTGGAGCGTGCACTAATGAGTCGCGATCCAGTACGTGTCCGACATGAACTCACCGAGCTAATTCAGAAACAGATCGACGCGATTGAAAAGGAAACCTTCGGAGGAACGACGGAGGCAGATATGATGAAAGGCGGATACGCGTTGACGAACTGCACGACGAACTCACGCGCTTCAACACTGCCGCGTAGCCATCCGGTTGGGTGAATAGATCATCCGCAATGAAAAGGCCGGATGCTGTGGACATCCGACCTAATCGGGCGCGTGAGGTGAGCCTGGTCGTGAGGGCTGAATGTCCACGGCGTTGCCGAAGGACGCTAACCCAAGACCAATCCATGAAACGCAATCAAAATAGCGCACCGCATGGGAAGCTGCCAATACAGCAAATACTGTAGGCAGGCCTTCGTGACAACACTTCCACTTGGGCATAAGGGACTACGGTGTGTACCGTATTGAACTGCCGTCGTTGCCGCAGTAAAGATAACTTGGGGTAGTTTATGGCGTTCGACGCAAGCTTGGAAATGCGTATCCGTCAACTGTGCGCTCAGGCTGTAGCAGCACAAGACAGTGCTGACTTGCAACCCATCATAGCCGAGCTAAGGCATGCGCTCCGTGAGCACTTGGAGCAGCTGAGATTTATGGTCGCCGAGTACCCGTTCCAATCACTCGACCAAGCCAGCCATTGACCTCGCCCATCTAAAACATCAACGAATACGCTAACAACTTCGATCTTCTTTTGAAAAATTCTATCTCTTTCCTGTGGAGGAAAAATATGGAGTTCAGAAACTGAACCTGGAATACCTGCAAACGCCTCGGCCAGACTTCGTGGCGATGGATGCTCAGGTTCGACGAGAGCAGCGGCTGAAAGAAATTATGAAGGAACTGAAGTCGATGATTGCGTGGAAGAAGACTTAGTGGGCGCAAATCTTTCGCCGCAGACTGGACACTCAACACACTCGAAATCAACACGGCGAATCTGACCTGGCGTAATCAACCCTCCGTACTTCGGACAGACCACATCGAGTGAATGCCTTAACCTTTGCGAGGTTGACTTTCCGCGTCATCGTCCATCGCCACCCTTTAGGACGCCTCCCCTTTTTGACTAGAGGTTCTCCCACCATTTACCCCAGCCAAGATGCGTTCGCCAAACGAGAGCAACTGCCATTGCAACGACGAAAACAACAGCCACCCACATGTTCAGCTGAGCCATAAACTGGACGGCCAGCAGATAATAGAATGTGGCAACAATCAACCCGACGATCTTGAGGATGAAATGCGCTGGTGGCTTTGCAATCAACATCACGACGAAGACGACCATTACTATCGGCAACATAAAGGCTCCCCCGGTTGAATGTGGGAACAACACGCGCCCCGAGAAAACTGGCATGAAGAGCAAGAACGCAAAGATGGCCGCGAGAACCAGATAAAACCGCAGTAACCACTGTTTGTAGGTTTGCATGTCCTGCTCGTTATTTGCCTCCCTTCCCCTCGTAGTTGGCGAAAGGCTGTCGCCCAGAGCTCGCTTTACAGGTCGACATGGGGCCGAAGATAACGGATGTCTGTCCCCTTACCCAAAAATCTCGACCCCACTTGCTTTGCCGTCATCACATCACAGCTCGGGTCGAGAAATAAACTGGCAGAAATAGCAGGGCAGGGCAAGAAAAAACCGAGCCGTGGGGGTCTCCCGGCTTGATCCGAATGCAAGATAGCGCCAGTACGGCCGCAGACAATACCGCGAATGCCGTAGCGTCACACTCGGGGGTATGTTCGAGCCGGACAGGTAATACTCTCGTGTCCTGATGGGATCGAGTCGTTCGACTATCAGCTTCTTGCGGCCAACCTCCCAACGGTCATCACCATCTGTCATCACCATCTGAAGACAATCTTTCCTGTGGAGGAAAAATATGAAATTCGCCGGGCTCGTCGCTTTAGCGCTGTTAACCGCAATGCTGTCGTTGAATGCCCAAGCTCAGACCGCTGGCCCGCTGTTGTGGACCGGCTATATTGATGTCTTGGGCAACTATCTGCCAACTTTTTCAGGTGGTGGAACTTTTAGCAGGTTTACCCCTGGAGTACCTGTGACCGTCACTCGCGTACAGCTGCAAGCAGCGCAGGGATCGTACATATACAACACGAAAGACAAATGCCATCCGCTGCCCCAGATCAGAGTGACCGATGGCACAACCAACTACGATCTCGCAATCCCTAATGCGCGGTTCACTGGTCGGTACCCTAGCGCCGTCAGCGCCGACAGTGGAGTAATCTCGGTGAACTTCACCGGAACTCCGAGCCTTCGCTTGGTCGTAATTCCTGGCGAGAAGGGATGTGACCCTGCATCGATCAACGTCACGGTTCAGTACAGCGTAAACTGAGCAGGCCGCGACATCAGCGTTCGCCGCGACATCAGCGTTCGATGTTCGTTTTTCCAAGCAGGACGGAGGCTCCCCGGGAGGAGCCCTTCGGCCCGCTTCTCCCAAGCGGTACACACGGACCTTATTCGGATCTTCTGCGTGCGGCGCTTCGTACCTAGCAGGGGCAGCAGGTGCGAAAAGAAGGGCCAGACTGGGTGTGGGGTCCAGTCTGGCCAACCGTAGCATGAATTCGGGGCAGAATGTCACGCTGCGGTTATCGAACCGTCGCAACAATAGCGCTAGTATTGGCTGCCGACAATACCGCGAATGCCGTAGGGTAGGGAAGTGAAGGCCCAGTGATCGCTACGCTTTTGCTTCCGCAACTGTCTTCTGCGTTTCATGGCTTGCAGGACGAAGGGCAACGTGCGATAGTGTGCGAAGCGAAGATCGACAGCGTTCCCGAGAAAATGCACTGTACAAGGGCTGTACAAGGAATAGGCACATCTGCGGCATTGGTTTAGTTGCGAACGTAAACCTCGGTGTCACCCTCTCTTCGCAGCACTTCGATGCCTAGTTCATGGCCGCCATCGCGCCAAAGGCACAGATCTACTGTACTTTCTCCAACTTTAAGGTTCGTCAATTCCAGCCGGTCAATAGCTTCGGGCAGTTGCGGCGACGCAAATTCCACGGTAGCGTCGCTGGGATGAATCGAGATACCCAAACACGATTCGAATAACAGGTACGCACTTGCTGCCGCCCAGGCTTGGGGAGAACACGCAACGGGATAGAGAGTCGGGCCCTCAAGGTCGGACCGCTTGTGAAAACCGCAGAAAAGCTCGGGCAAACGGTTGAGCTCCATAAAGGTACTGGCATCAAACATTGCATTCAATACTTTCATCGCTTTGTCTTTATGACCGTATCGACTAAGCCCCCTGGCAATAACCGCATTGTCGTGTGGCCAAACCGATCCGTTGTGGTAGGCCATCGGGTTGTACCGCAGTTCATCGCTGCCGACGGTGCGAATTCCCCACCCACAAAACAACTCCTCGCTTAGAAGGAGTTCGGCCACACAATCTGCGCGATCCCGTCCGGCAATACCAGCCCATAGGCAATGGCCGGCATTTGACGTGCGCACACGACAGGGTTTTTTATCCCCATCGAGCGCGAGAACATAAAAACTGAGTTCGTCATCCCAAAAGTAGCGCTCGAATCTCTCACGGAGAGTTTCCGCTTGGCGTCCTAACTTGTGAGCGAGTGTGGTCAACCCGAGCGCCGATGCCACCTTCGCCGCAGCTTGCTTGGCTGCGAACACATAAGCCTGGACCTCGCACAAAGCGATCGGGGCCGAAGCGAGCGAACCATCACGGTGAAAGACCGAGTCGTGAGAATCTTTCCAGCCCTGCTGTACCAGTCCCTTCTTTGCTTTCGCCTGATACTCCACAAAGCCGTCCTGGTCCGCATCTCCGTACAGATCAATCCAGTCAAGCGCAGCTAGCAGGTTTGGCCAGATTGTTTCGAGGAACACCAGATCAGCAGTACGGTCGTAATACGCTCCTGCAAGCATTACAAACAAGGGAGTGGCATCCACGCTACCGTAATAGCGGCCGAAAGGAACTTCCTTAAGATTGGCCATCTCCCCGTGGCGCATCTCGTGCAAGATCTTTCCGGGCTCCGCCTCCTGTCCAGGTAGTGCCTCGGTCGCCTGGGTCTCCGCAAGAAATTTCAGGACACTCCTCGCGATGACGGGTGCGGCCCACAGGCATTCCATCGCCGTCAGGATGCCATCACGGCCAAACACAGTGTTAAACCAGGGCACGCCAGCGTAAGGATAGGCACCCTCTGGGTTTCCCGCGATCATCATGTGCAGGTCCGCTTGCGATCGGCTCAGCCATGCATTAAAACGCGAGTCTGAAGTTGTGACGTGACAAAACTCCCGCCGACCCCTCTCTGCACTGGCGAGCGCTTCGCGCGTCGCGTCACCGTAATCAACTGTGATCCGCCCTGAACTCTCTTGCTCACACAGTACCGCAAGCGAAATGGAGGTTTCCCCTTTGGGCTCGAGGTTGATCAGAAAGGTAGCCGACTGTTCGGATAGGCTGCTGGGTGCCGGACTGAATTGCAACCGCGTTGACCGCAATATACCGTCCAAACCGAGGTAGGAAAGAATAACGCGATCACTCTCTACTATTCCGGGTAACACTTTTCCGGTCACTTTCCTTTTGGCGCCGCGCACTTGAAAAATGTCTGCAAAGTCCGCTGCGAAATGCAGGCTGACAGTGGTTTCGATTGACTGCGAAAAGAAATTCCCCAGTCTCAGGCTGTCATAGCAGCAGTCTCGCCAGATAAATTTGGAACGAAACAGATGCACCGACCCACGGGGCAGCAACCCGCTGTCACCATACATATCGGGATTCATCAAGTCCAGCGTAAGAAACACATTGTCATCCTGTATCGTCGACCGCAAAAGTTGCGGGACCTTATTATCGGTTCGCAGCGCCAGACGCGACAAATGCCGGGTTCCGCGATGATACAAGCCTTGTTGTCCAAGTCCGATCGATTCTATATCCCCAAATCGATTAAGTACGGCGAAGCTTTCGCCGGATTTCAACACACGAGTGCGGTCATCCGCCAGCGAAGAAGTCGCCAGGATGTAAAACTGATCTTTGATTTGGATTACATCTTCCAAAATTAGGCGGCATTCTCCGCGAGCGACAACTTGTCTTGTTCGGCGGATGCGGCAAGCTTCGGCATATCGCTTGTTTGTATGCCCAACGATAGATCGCGTCCAATTATCTGTCGGTATAACTTCAAGTACTCGTCGGCCATACGCCTCGCGGTGAAACGGCGCTCGAATGTCTTCCTGCAGAGCTCGCGGGACATCGACTTCGCTTTCTCGACAGCTAGAACGGCCTCTTCCATAGTTTCCACAATGACGCCGCTGATGCCGTCATCAATTATCTCAGGTACGGACCCGTGCCGAAACGCGATGGTCGGAGTTCCACAAGCCATCGCTTCAATCATGTTCAGGCCGAACGGCTCCGGCCAATCAATTGGCGATAGAGAAGCCACGGCATTGCCCAAACAGCGCGCTTTCTGGTCGTCGCCGATTTCCCCCACAAAAGTGACATGAGGCTGATGCAGTAGCGGCTCTATCTTTTCTTCAAAATAAGCCCGATCAGCCCGATCAATCTTCGCAAAAATCTTCAATTCCATCTCTGCAAGGCGGGCGATTTCGATGGCACGATCCGGGCGTTTCTCCGGCGAAATTCGTCCGATGAATGCCAGATACTGGTGCGGGACGGCATTAAAGCGAAGCGATCTTTCCGGTAGCCCGTGGTACACATTTCCCACCCAATCGGCCTGAGGCAAAGGCCGCCGCTGCTGGTATGAGATCGACACGACGGGCATATCGCTGAATGTGCGATATAGAGGCTTGAGGTCGGGCAGATCCAGACGCCCATGCAGCGTTGTGATATGGCCCTGGTCCCACTCGCGGCAGAGAGGAAAATGTAAGTAGTCAGTATGAAAATGAATGATATCGAACTGGCGGCGGCGCGTGCGCAACTGATCCAACATAACCATGTGGTGGGCCAAGAAGTCTTGGCAGTCCGGGCTTGTGCGCAGCGATTGGTGACAAGGTGAGATCAATCGGGCGCTTGTCTGCGAGTCTCCGCTAGCAAACAGGGTGACATCGTGTCCCTGGCGAACCAATTCTTCCGTTAACCACGAGACTACCCGCTCTGTCCCTCCGTACCCGGGAGGCGGAACGCTTTCGTATAAAGGTGCAACTTGGGCAATTTTCATAAGTGTGAAATATCAGACCTCCTCAATTGAATGTAGAAGCTAAGAAGACCAAGAACAATCGGGAACATGCTGTAGTTGGAGTGCCAGGAGTGACTGAGAGAGACCGAAAAACGACGAGCAGTGTTTCATAGCTATTGTCCGCCCCCTCGGTTTTCACGGAATCTCATGTGGCAGCAGAAACCCGCACCGAAAGCGCATCGCGGGTCCTTGATGGGTGGTTTCAGGATGGTTAGCGGGCGCCGTTAACGCTGCCCTCAGATCCGCTAACAAGCAAAGACCTACAGTGTCGACGAGCTCTTCGGCCTGGCCGCGTATGCGATTGGTTGTCGGGGATGCAGAGAGAGCAGAAGCGCATTGATTATTTGCCCCGCCAATTCCAGCGCACTTCCGCATACCAATATCCGAACGGGCCGCAAAAGAAGAAAGCGTCCGAGACCCCATCTCTGTCAAGGACGCTCCCTCTAGCAGCTCTCCCCCAAGAACTGCTCGCCGATACAGTAGATCCGCCGCTAGAAGTTGTAAATGGCACCTGTGAGGTAAAGTCCTGGCACGAGCTGGGTAAGGAAGAATGATAAGAACTTCAACGCTCAACACAATCCGAATCGCGCTGTTGATTTATGAAAATGTCAATCTTCCCGCAGGCAAAGTCGTATCGATGTTTTGCCGCAGCGAAACCAAATCCACACCCAAGAACTTGCATTCTTCTCCGAGTGTCAATAACTGTTTCAGCGACCTCGCCAAGCGATCCAGTTTCCAGACCACTAGAACGTCGAACTTCCTCCTCCTCACATCACTCAACATCTGGTTCAGAGCTGGCCTATCGTTCTTCGCCCCACTCTGAGCTTTGTCTCGATACAGGACGTATTCCCAACCTCGACTCCCCACATATTGAAGCAATTCGGTTTCCTGTAAACCGGTGTCCTGCTCAGAGGTCGATACCCGGACGTAGATTGCTGCTCTCTTTTCCTTCATGATCATTTACCTTTACGCTTCCGTTTGGCCCAACGTGCTTTTGCAGCATTCCGAGCGATCTGTTTCCGTCGTCTAGACGAAACCGTTTTCATCCTCACCTTCGCCGATTTGCGACCCAGAGCTGCAAAATATTCTGACAGTTTTCTGTCGATCACACTCGCATCATATCCTAAGCCGCTGAGCATTTATACCAGCATTTATAAGGCTATCAGCGTATCGAAAAAGCATGATCCATTCGTAGATTGTGGTCCTTAGGCCTTCTTTTTAAACCACCGTGGCGCCCTCTAGCGTGACCGTAGCGAGGACTTTGGAGCGGGATCGAGGGTTCCCCATCCCAACCGAGAAACCAATTTCTAGCCCCTATCTTGAGAGAATTCCACCACACCTGACCTTGGTGTTCCTGTTGGTGATGATTATTCGTGTTTTGGGCCACTGTCAACTGGGGAAATCTGACCAACAGCAAGTTGGTTTGCGCTGGTTTGTTTTGCTGACTATCTCCGGAAGGCATTCAATTTGTTGGGTTTAGAAAGATCGGGGTAATTTCGTCTTGAGAGGGTTGATTCAAGAGAAGAAAATACGAGGGTCTTCTTACGGGACCGAAACTCACTCCACAATCGGTGTTTTGAGGCCGTCAGAAGCCTAGTGGCGCGCACACTCAAATTTGAAAGGGTTCGATGGGATCCGGCTCTTGTACCGGAACATCGGGGTTTTCGGGGTCGTCCGGCGGCTCCTTTATGGGAGGTGGCGAAGGTTCAGGAAGTTGTCGCAAGTCAAATTGCATAGCAGCCTAAGATGCCAAGTTTGACTTCCGCGATCTCCGAAAACTGATTCCAGAAATCAATTTCTATCGCATCATGAACTTACAAGGACTTAGATTTGCCAGCCGTGCTTGCTAAGTCCTTTGGTTGATGTTTACAGGTGGATTCGAGTCCTACCTGAGGAGCCATTCTTTTCGTGGGCTTCGGGAAAATCTGCCAAACGGCCTGACGAACGCGACCCTCCGTTGTTGGATTCGTCGCTTCGCGACGAGCCCCATGTGTCCGTATACGTCGGATGTCGTCACGATGTTCTCGTGACGCAGAAGGGTCTTGACCTCCTCCAATTCGAGTGAAGCGACAGCGTTGGCGTCCGGCAAGCCCGAGGGATTTCCCTAGTTGTGCGGACATCGAACCGAAGCTTAAAGTTGTTTCGGACAGACGTCGGGAGAGGGACACCATGCCGGATCGGAGTCGATCTACGTTCTTCTCACCCACTGGGTGCCTGATTCTCGGACTTCTCTTGGGAATGTCTGGCACCCCCAATTGCGCGGGGTATTCTGTCCTTTCGCATGAGGCTATTATCGATGCCGCATGGAAGGACGGCATTGAGCCCCTGCTCTTGAGCCGATTCCCCTCTGCGACTCCGGACCAGCTTCTCCAGGCGCATGCCTACGCCTATGGAGGCGCCATCATTCAAGACATGGGCTATTATCCCTTTGGCAGCCAGTTCTTTAGTGATCTCACGCACTATGTTCGGAGCGGCGATTTTGTTCTCGCGCTCATCGCCGAGTCGCGCGATCTGAATGAATATGCGTTTGCTCTGGGCGCTCTTGCGCACTACGCCGCCGACACCGAAGGGCATCGTTTGGCGACCAACCTTTCGGTTCCGCTGATGTATCCCAAGCTTGCGAAGAAGTACGGGCCGGTCATCACCTATGACCAAAAGCCATCCGCGCACTCGCAGGTTGAATTTGGTTTTGATGTCGATCAGGTCGCTGAAGGAAACTACGCGCCGCACGCCTATCATGACTTCATCGGATTTGAAGTGTCAAAGCCGGTCCTCGAAAGAGCGTT
>Ga0210383_10000484_pt1 | contig 36686 bp, 51 predicted proteins | sample IncBWC14OmetaG_FD_160072 | JGI IMG/M metagenome (GOLD analysis project Ga0210383, IMG submission 160072) | Forest soil microbial communities from Barre Woods Harvard Forest LTER site, Petersham, Massachusetts, United States - Inc-BW-C-14-O ... | reverse complement strand
TTGCGAGGCATTTCGAACAGAATACACTCTAGAAAGTGCTCTAGAGTTAGGTGTAATGAAGTGGAGTGTTTTGATGTCACGCATGTTACAAGCGGTAAGCCGCTTAGCACCTTAAGCGTCGCTTAAGCGTCTACTCTGAGCTCCCCTTATTATTTTGAGACCTGCAAAATCCGATGCAAAATCATTATTCGCTTGTAGCAGCCCTGCGAAATTTTAAAATAATTGTTAAACACTTTCCTAATTAGGGAATTTTCCCAGCTTAACGCCTTCCAAATGTTTTGGCGCTAAATTTCGACAAGTGAATAATGATTTTGCATCAAATTTTGCAGGTCTCAAAATAACCTCGTGCGATTCTCTTTAGGGACAAACAACACCCTTCAACTTCCTTCTGCACATCGCTTGCAAACTTCATTCACCTATTCATCTCTTCACAAAACATCATCTTGGCTCCTGCTACATTCGATTACTTTGACTACCACCATCACGCCCACTGGCATTTAGCATCCTGGCTAGACCGTGACTCGGAACTGCCTCGGTTATAACAACAATACCCATTTCTCAACAAGATCTCAATCATTTTGGAATTTGTTTGTCTTTGTTCAAAGTTGTGCACCGGAAAGCCCCCGAAATGATTGGTGTTGGGATTGGTTTCGAAGTTACCGTATATGGCATTTGTGGGTCCCATCACCTTTCAACAAATGCCTTTTTGGGTAATATTTTTACCGATTGCAATTGACTGGTGTGATAGACTCTGTCACCCTCTTGTAACGCCTTTTAATTATTCCCGTTCGTTTATAAGGCATCACACCATCCATCAACCGTCCACATCGTATTCACATTCCAACTTGAATCGTCACTGTTTCTAGGATTCCGGCATCCCAAATTCTGCTCTGACCAACATCCTCCTGAATTCCGCACACTATGGTTCTACGTTCCAACTTCGCGAAACATGTTGACACTGAGAATACACCACCGTCCGTGGCCAAAAGTTCAGCCAAATCACTGGCCTCTCGACTCCGAACCAGTCTCCACGATGCTTCACGCCGCCGTCGTGCACGCACAACGGGCGGAACGCGTGCTCCGAAATATGTCGTTGAGCAAGCAAAAAAGCGTCGGAGCGAGACGAAATCCCCAACCAGTTCTATTCGATTCAATGTCCCATCCATTCCGCGTACGCCTCCACTCGTGGCTGACGTTGAGATGAAGGACATAGAACCTTCGTCTGCTCCAATACGATCCATTCCTGTTCTGCTTCCGAGAGAGCTCGGCCGACCAGGACATTGCGAGGTTTCGAAAGAAGCTATTCGAGCTGTCGATCCAGAGCTTGCCGACACAGACCCAGAGTACATTCGTGAGCGGCTCGAAGACTTCGGACCTGCGTACGTTGCATCCGCCTCCTCCTTGAAATGGTTCCCTAATCGTGTTTCCTGTTTTTCAGAATGCTCCAAGTACTGGGTAGCGTCACAGCCAATCCAGTGAAAGATTCGCTTCCGAAAGAGCTCGCCATAGTTGTTCACGACCTTTCCTCCGCTCTGCCCACGCACATGATGGCAATCTACTCGCCGGAAACCGTTGGAGGAGCCAAAAAGAGGAAAGTAACACTCTTCCCGGCCCACAGCCTCATACTCGCTTCCCACTGTGCCAAACTCCCTCCATTTTCCTCATCGCACGCTCTTCCCAATGAAGAGGGTAGCCCTCAGGAAATCACCATTCCCATCGCTCCATTGTGCCTGCCCTCACCAGAAACTTATCCCTATCTTTCCTCCTATCTCTACATCAAACGCACAGACCTACTCCTCGAGTCTTTACTGCCAGATGACCTTCCAAGAGAGCTGGCGAAGGAGGGGGCTCAACTCCTACCATTTGCGGCCAAGCTGGCTGGGAAGTTTACTGCCCAGTTGCTGCTACAACACACCATGATCGTGCATGGTCTGTGGCGGAATGTGTGCGCGTTGGGCGTATTCGATGATAACCTGTGGAACGCTATGGATCTTGCGTGGGAGGTGCTACTCACTGCCATTGCCATTGGCACTGGCAACCCACAGGCGATGGTTGGTAATCTACCTGCAGAGTCGCAGGCAGAATCCTCATTATCGTGATTGGCATGCATTTTCGATTTTATAAGCTATATTCATTCGTTCTACTGCTTATAATTAGACTCGTATTTATGTTAGGCATATGGTGCTGCGTTGACTTACCGTACATTCACATTGTATGCTATTACTAGCAATTTCAATCGCAAACACATACCGATCACTCTGTCACAGTGACACGTGACATGTATGATCTCAGGCAACATCTTTACCCCCCCTGGACGCAACATCTACTTGTAAGACCTTCCTTTGTATACCACCTCAGTTTGGAATCTACCCCAGGATCTGGACCACAACCTCCGGAAGATAACTGGTTGGATCCATCTTTGCAAACTCAGCTGAGGTCTCGGAAATCCACTCACATATGTTTACAAACTCCCCGAAACAGAAGCACGAAATTCAATCTTACGCGGGGGCAGCTTCCGGAATACACTCACAATTTAATACCTCAGGACAACATGCTAACCTCGGGATTCATGGACTCTCTCGCCTTTGGAAACAACAGATGCTTTACTAACATGCCTTCTCGTGTGGACTGTCAAGTGGGGAGTTTCATTTAAGGGGAGGTCTGGCGGCTGTTGAAAGACAACTTGAAGAGACTAAGTATGGTACGAGCAGGAGCAGGGCAAGGGAAGACACTTGCAATGGGATCGCGATGTTGTAATTTTGGGCCCAGGAGACGGCCAAATAATTGCTGGAACAGGTGTACAGGGATCGAGTATGAATAAATTCAATGTTCCTTCGATGTTTAGGGCAGTACGCTCTAACTTGAAGAGACATCGAAGGATAAAATATATAAAAACTTCCGTAAAGGGGATCCATAAAAGGAAAGCCGCGCGGTATCTGAATTCAGACAGATCTCTCGACAAGCTTGCCTTTCTAATAGCAAGGACGTCTCTTCATTGAGCCATAACCGAGAGCTGCCTAGGCCTGACCGTTGCCTTGGACCATGTCAAGTGTGGGATGTTCGGCGGTGATCTCGCCCTTATGTAGGTCCGATAACGGTTATTCTAATATGTAACCTTGGCTGTACCTACTGCTTACTATTCCACGGTTATCCCGGACGAACAGTTTGCGAAAGTAACGCCGAACTACTCGTACATACATGAGATATCCATTTATGTGAGCCTACTTTGACAACTACTGACAACTACTGACGGGGATGAAACTTGAAAGAGACCTTGAAAGCCCGACTCTAGAGCTTCAACACGAAGAGTCATCGAAATGACATTACTTAATTCGAAGTTCTCAAGTGAGGTACTTCAAGTTAATAGTTGCGTCCACGTTAGCTGTGTGATTCATCAAATGACGCAGGGAGCGTCAGGGTGATTCAGGGTGATTCTTCTGCGTTTTTAGCATGCACTGGCATCCGCTATTCGAGGTGGCCTTCAAGGATGATAGCCTTTGAACTCAGATCTAATGATCATGATAAGGCATATGCATCAACACGATTATAAACTATTTGAAAACTAGTATTAGAAGGACGAGAAAAGCAGAAGGGTTTAACATAATAATGTGAATAAGTCGTCCTAAGTATTAGTCGTAAAAAGCACTGTACTAGAGCCAGATAGGCGATATTATGCTATAAGTTGTTGCATCGGAGGAAAAGGAGAAGAAGCAGGATATTAGGTACTCATTACGGAGGTATTGTTCTTCAATCATATTGGCGGCGGTGACGGCGGCCGACGAAGTCTTCAGCGTACAGGAACACTACCGTTGGCCCCCGCGTTGTCGTAAACGCCGTGCTTCAGCTGTGACATTCCACGCTGTCTGTACGAGTTCTACTATCCTCGTATCTTTTATTCCCAACGCAAGGACATTTTTCCACAACCCGTGGTTGTATATGATATGGCGACGGAGCTGTTCATCACCCAGGCGAGCCATGACCTGTGCCATAGCAGCGGCATTAGGGAATTCCTCGATAACATGGGGAGGAAGAAGTCGCCATGCCAGCAGATTCGTCTGCGTCTCGAGGCCTAAGCCGAAGAGTAAAAGTAAAGGAATGGAAGCGACGTGGGGTACAGAAATTGGGACGACGGGTAGGGTGACGACCTGCGATTGTGATTGTGGGGTAAATTGAGGAACAGGCGGGGCCGTTCCTTGCGGTGCCTGCGGGAGAAGGTCGACGCGGAATCCATGGACGTAGAACGCTGCGTCGATGGGTACAATTAATGGTGGAACGGAAGGGTCCGCGTCAGCCTCGACCACTGCAAACACATGGGTAGGCAGGTGCGCGTTTCGTAGAACGGGCATGTGAAAGACTTGAGGAAGTGGTGTACTTGCTTTATGCGCCACCTTCAACACGTTGAAGTGGTGACACAAAGCACTACGGAAATTATAAGTGTCTGCGAAAAATGTCTATTTGGGATAGAGCTCACTCAAGAGGTTCCTCGTTTACTAGTAGGGAGGGTCGCTGCATGTCTCTGAGTTTGTGGGAAGGACTCTCGGTTGTTGTTGATAGTGAAGGAACCAAGCGCGTCGCAGTTGAGGGCCCGGCCGGGAGAGATGTAAGTGTATATGTGGATAAGGCTGGAGAGGGCGTAACAGTTGAGCAAGGAGTCATATAAAGTCTTAAAAAAGACGTTAATCTCTGGCAAACATCAACGAGCGGGCTTCACCTGCCGAGAGGGAAAGGGAAAGGCAGTGGATCTGGACGAAAAAATCCAACGGTGATACGTACTATAAAAGGATTTCCTTCTTGACAAGAAAAATAGATGTGCCAATCAGAGTAATTGATAATTGGAAGGGTTAGCTGTGGGAGGTGTACATATGCATGGTTGTTCTGCTTCGGTGAAACATGCACTTAAGCCAGGAGATAAAAAAAACTATTCTCCTAAGGGTCGCATTCGCCTCTTTCGGCCAATTAACGATCAAATGGAAATAAATGCCACGAGGCTGATTTGTTAGGTGTAACTCCAAAAAAGCAAACCGATTTCTGCTTACAAGCAGTAAGTTGCATAATATTGGAGTCAAATGTGCTCCTAGATCCAAAACGAAGATGCGTGTGTAGCTCATGATCATAACATGAAGCTATACGAGTGCTATATGAAGTGTTTCGCTTGTGGTGTACCTTTGTCCGGTAATCTTATGGCGCTCTAATTAGCAAGGTACCGATCTACCACCCAAGATTCAACCGCCGCGGCACAAGACCCTATAGAAGAAACCTTAATATCATCTTATAAGTACTAGCTGGGTGAGCATGGAAACAGTTTCTTATATGAGGTTGGAGCTGCCGGATGAAACGTTACAATATAGTTGTGATACCCTAACCCTATGTCAGGTGCTAATTCATTCCAATTTCCCCATCACTCCTGTGGTGTACATGACCTGAAGCTACTACGCATGAAATGCTACTCCCGATATTTATTGAAGATAACCAACCACAAGAACTCGGTCCGGTCTCAATCGGTTCTTATTGGCGATCAAACTTTGAAACCTGCCGATATATGTTTTGTCCTGACTCCGAAGTCATGAACCCGCCGATAGCTAAGTACACAAGTCATCCAATATTTTCGAAAGTTCCCCGGCTTTGACCCTGTCTCCAGGAACTCGGATCGCCTTTGCTCTTTGCCCAAGCTTTGACCTTGCGACATTCCATCAAAGGCTGACTGACCATGGGAATTTATCCTCCATCCCAGCTACAAGTCTGCGCGTCGGCGCACCAACGACGCGTTCACTCACCTTCTCTCGCCAACATCGACCTTGGGGACGAGCAACTTGAAGTCCAAGGAGATTTCCGGCTAGCTGTCGAAGGCACAACATCGGATGGTGATGCAAAATTAGACAAGTTCACCTGCGTCACGGCGCACATCTTCGCAGGCACTGCTGACACGCTAAATCTGTGTCAAAATTTTGGCCCGTTGTTAAAATTTAGACAAAGGATTTAGACAGTCCAAGTTGGCAGAGTTGCCATGGCAACAGTGGGTGTAAATCTTTCATTTGTCATTTGTTTAAATTTCTACAACGGGCCAAAGATTTAGCACATCATTTTGCAACAACCTAAATAGTCGTGTCAGCAGTGAGGAGTAGCCTAGCGACCGGAATTTGGGGTGCGCATCTATTTGTGGGTGATATATAGGACGCCCGCTCGCCAGGCAAGGCAGGCTTATCGGCCGACAATGGTTTCACCCATTTGTGTGGACTACGTATTTACCTGTATTCCCCCCCCTAAAAATTTGGACATGGCCGGCAGTACAACGCTGAAGCCGACAAGGTAAGAAGGTGTTCATATCATTAACCGTATAAATCCCCATCAGATAAGCGGGCATGTATAATAGGTCCGCAAGGGCATCTCCAGCGCTCCTTTTCTGGTGAATACGATCACCGCTCAATTTGCTGCGGGTCAAATACTCGCTATTAATGTGGCATTGTAGACTAATGTAGGGAGTCCCTGAGGTAGGCACTGGTAGGTTTATTCCGCAATAGGAACAACCGAGCAGTTGGTCAGTTCTGTAACCTGTACCTCAAGCAAGTCCGAATGGTTAAAGCCTGGGGCTGATTCCTTATGTAGGGTTACCCTTGTATTAAAACTGTTCCAACTTTGGTAACCGTGAAAAAAGAGTAAATTATCCATCTGTTGCTCCTGAAGCCTGAACCCTCACATAATCCAACGAAGACACGACGGTCATATAAACTTGGAACCACCTGAATAAGTGCTTCAAATATACTTGAGGTTACCGTTAACCCCCCGCTATTTCAAAAACTTGGAAGGGACCAATTTCTCCAAGTTGGCGCACCGTATCTTTCCTTCCATTACGAGTTCGCTCATCGCTTTTGCGGTGCCCGGAGCGTTGGAAATCCCCTACACGTAAACATTCGCTTTAGAACTTTGCAGAAGCAAAAATTTACTTACCCAACTGTTATGACCCGTTGCAATGAATAAATTTTTCGCGATCTTCCTTGCTTCACCGACAATGGGGCCCCCATCCACGCTCATGACGGGCAAAAAGCACGCTTGATGCTTCTCTACGGCCCCCTCTCTCAGTTCCTGCGATATGCTACTTACTTGCTCACGAATACTCTCGCAGACGGCGTGGTCTACCGGCACGTCGTCTACGACAGCAGGGAGTGGACATGGGTCTCTCCGTCCAGTTGCATAAACCTCATTGTCTGGACGAGGGTATATATAGACTTTATTGCCACTGGAGGAGGGGAGAGTGATCTCAGTGAACAGAACATAGGGAGCGATTATCGCAGTGGGTTTGGGTCGCATAGTGATGCTGTGAGCACGATTCGTGGTGATAGGGAGGGCGGAGAGGAGTGTAGGAGACCAAGCTCCGGCTGACAGGAGGACGTGAGTTGCTGGAATCGTCTTGGTTGTCTGTGTCTCGGTACACAAGTAGGTGACGCCGGTGACTTTACCATCGGACTTGTTGATCGAGGTTGCTTTCCCTCCAAGGAGAGCGACACCCATCTGTTTCGCAAGTTCTAGTATGGCCGTGGTGAAAAGGTAAGGGTGAACCTGTGCCGTTTCTCCTGCTTGGGCCAGAGGTGAGTAGGAGTCAGTAAGATCCTCTTTCACCCAGAGCAAATCGTCCGGTAAGCCTTTCGCATTCCTGTCCGATTTATCAGTTTTTTTGCCTGAGATTTTTTAATGTTAACCTTAAGAGTCTTTTCCGAGGGCTTATTCGCACCTCCCCCGGGGTTGCTATCCTTTCCGTTGGCCGGCTCTCCCCTCCCCTCCCAATCTCCGCAACCAACTAGCCTCCAACCCCATCTATCTTTCCCATTGTGTTCCTTTGCGAGCTCGGCGTGCTCTTTAAATGAAATATCGGCCAGTTCGATAGGATCTGCCCATTTGGCGACTAGACCCCCAGCTTTACCGGATGCACCTTGGGCTACACCATGAGCTGAAGCCTCGACTATTATGATTGTAGACGATGATATGGAGAAAGATGGGTGACGAGATATATAGTAAGCTGTGGTGCATCCAATGATCCCGCCCCCAATAATTACGATTTTGCGATCTTCGCTTGAAGGCATAGTTGAGAAGTAGATTTAGCGGACTGAGACAATTCCTTTTTGAAATAACCCCGAGGGACGACGTAGATATTGTATTCCGTTTGGTTGAGCGTTGTAAGGAAGCGCCAAGTAAGCGCCCGAGGAAGAAAATACTTACATATTAAACTTATACTGGTTAGTCATGTGCTAAGTTGTGTGCCAGGCCACGTCTCCAATCCAAACAATTTGGAGAGATATTCTCCGTACTTAGTACAATTGCAACCCGTACTACTAGTACGGATTCTTCAAGGTGTTCGAACTTCGTCGATTCCCAGCACGTGACCACTGCGTGACCGATTGTTGATGAAAACCAAACATATACAACTTCAACTTGAAGTTCAAGCGCGAAGCGTAGCAAATATAGACAAACAAGTTCAGCAGGAAACCAACAGACCTCGAGCTCTCACTAGATCTCACTACCAGTATTCCCGAGCCCACGAACGTAACCCCGGATCGACTACGCGAATGGATAACCTGAACGTTGAACCTCAACATATATATCATAGATTGGATTTTATGGTCCACAACTTCACTCCCCACGTGTCCGATCCCTCTTCATCGTCATCACAGACTGCAGCTCTCATCCGCGCTGGCCGTAGTCTCATTAATAAGGCCTCCAGCGCTCAATCAAATGGCTGGCTAGACGTGAAAACGGGCGCGTTTGGAGAATCCTTAATCGGAACCAGTAAGTAATCCTGTTTCAATAGCGCAATGTCCTAACCATGAATGATCAGGTAAGTACACTCTCACTCAACCTCCACCGATTTACGTGTCGAGTCAGGGTGACAGCAGAGCATGCCTCCAAAAGGAGGTGAAAGAATGGGGTGCCTCTATTGACGTGGATGACGATATCTTTAGCATGGGCGACTTGGAGGAATTTGAAAGCACAGATTTGAGCTATCTCTTGCTGGTCGATGTGAAACGCTTGCCAGCGCCAGTGCAATTATCGAATAATCGGATTCATGATCGAGAAACTTACTCAACCACTGAGGAAGCTGCACGAAAACGACGGAGGCTTGACATTTCCCCTTTATACAATGTCATTTCTCAGGTCGGTCGCACTCCCCTTCGTAATTTCAGATCAATTTTTTGCTTCATATTAACTTCCCTCTCACTTTCCAGCCTCACATCCACCCCTCAACCACTAATCACACTAATCACCCACCCCGAATATCTCCCTACACCAAAACGAAACCCATCCCTATTCCACCTCACACTCTTCCTCCCCCTCCCCGTCCCCCTTACTCCCGCACCGCCTGGCTCGTCCCCATACGCGGGATCTTACCTTGGGATAACTGTACATCCGGTCTTGTGCTCAACCTAAGTGATTCCCACACCCCAAGCTCAGCCGACAAGACAAATGACCAAATAACATGGACGCATCCCTCCCTGGTCTCGTTCTGGTCTTTCCTCCTCGCGATCAGGCAAGCGGGGACCCTCGGGCCTATCGGAATATCCTTCCATGCCGCTAGGTCCCCCATCCCGTCTGCCCCATCATATTCACATTCTTTCTCGAATATCTCTTGGATCCCATCCAATTTCGATTCCACAGTGGCAGTCCTTGGATATCAAGAGACTGTAAGTAAGAATATGGGGACTCCTGCCGTTGTTGGGGCGCGGGCTGAATCGTCCACCCCTGTACACATATGCCGCGTCCCGTTAACATCTGTGGATCATTTCAAAGTATACCATCATGCAGAGAATGCCATGTATGTGCGGAATGTACTGGATGCCTGGGGATTTCCGGCCCCATTGGATGGGGATGGGGCAATGGGGAAGATGAGGAAGATAAGGTTGTTGAAAGGCGCGAAGCTGGTATTGGTTGATGAGAAGTCAAACGGGGTTTTGATATCGTAGCGTTGGAAGTTGGGCCATCTTCATTTGGTTTCAGGATGGTACGCTCTTTATTCTGGCTCCCCAGTGGCAATTCTTGCGTCCGCCGTCTTTTCTGGATCCGAGCAACACTTTGCGACTCTAGGTCTTGGAAGCCTGACATATTGTCTTTTTCTACACCATTTACCGCAGCCTGGAACGTGGGGAACCCTTGGTGACCTTTGATATCAATTGCTGTGCTGATGACGGCGTGCGTTGTTTTCGAAACAGTTGCCTACCATAATTTTATATACATCTGATGGGTCACCTCGTTGGCATTCTCGTCTCCCACCGCCTGGATATTATCCCCTGGAATGGTGGATCAATATTGTGACGGAGTCGTACATGCCGTCTCGCTTTTGACTTTCACAGACATCGCAAATCCATATGTGAGTTGTACTCGCCTGGCCCGCCGCATCTACCAGAGCCTGACGTCAAATCATAGACTGTACCCATCAGTTCGTTTCCTCATCGTTTACCCCACGACCTTGACTTAGTGTGTTTTTAGATCACCTGCACGAGGCCTGAGGGGGAAATGAGTCAAGTCGATGTGAAGGATGACGGCGTACTACTGTAGGACTTTTGTGTCTATCCTCGAGCTGACGGTCCAAGGATTTACCCCACGGGAAGAACAGAGTTATTTTCCGACATTACTCGTCATGCATCGACTCAGCTATCTCCCCGATTGTCATTCGAATATTTTCAATGTTGAAACTCTAATTTCTAGCCTGATCTGCTGCTGTTCGGCTTGACTAGACCATATGAACCAATCATCTTCCACCTCCGACCAGGACGCAACGTGCCGCAGTGCTATGCCACCTCATTGTTTGACACGACATGAACACGATGAGTTTCTTTGTACCCTTCACTTAGCCAGATGTCAGAGAAGGGGTGAACACGACATGTTGTGAAACTTCCTCTGCACCATCTCAGGTCTCCCCTACACCACCACCTATAACCTCCCTCTCACCCTCATCCTAAACCATGCTGTCCCAGCTCACCCCACCGAGTACATCCGAAGACAAACACCGGCGGATTAACATATTCGGCCTCAGTCCCAACATCTACAAAGTATACGCTGTGGGCTCTGCGCGCGTGTATCACACGCAATTCGGTGCAAAGCACAACGATTGGACTTATTCACGATTGAAGGGCTTATTGGTGTTTGGAAAGGATCGTGCTATTCACAGTAGCGAAGCGTCGAGCGGCAGTCACGTTGCTACCGATGCTGAGAAGTACTGGTTCCGACTTGTCGATGAAACATCAGGCAAAACGGTCTGGATGTTCAAAGTTCCAGCGGGTTTTGAGTATCATTTGGATCGGCCTTTTTTCCATATCTTTGCAGGAAGAGTCCGTCACCCACTGCACTTTGGGCTATCACTTCTCACTTATATGTTCCTATAGAGCCGTATGTTCGGATTGCTCTTCGATGATGACGATGAGGCCGAAGCCCTCGCAAAGAAGGTCATAGATCGAACCTGTCCCAACTGTATGTCATCAATGATGTTCCCCATTTGCCAGTTCCCTGATGACTCGTCATTTCCTGTACTAGTTGTCAAATCGCGTACTAGAGAAAAGACTCTTTCTACTCGACCGGGGCGACTTTCTCCGTCAATGATTTCATCGCCAAATCCAAACTCCTTCGTTCATGTAGCACACGTAGCCGTGAACAAGAATGGCGTCATAGAGACATCGAAGGGCATCGATCCCTCGTGGTCAACAATTCTTGCAGATTTGCAGGGCCATGGTGTTAGCCAGAACGTTGTCCTGGAAGACCTTGACTTTGGTAGAGAGGTGTTAAAGGATGTAGAAGCCATGAAGAGGAGTAACAGCGACGGGACGACTACGACTGAGGAGGGTCAACATGGTCAGTGATTATCCTTGATTGACCACTCCCTTCTAACTTTGGGATCATTTAGTTTCGGAGAAGAGTAAGAAACCTCGAAGGAAGCCTCCTCCTAGTTACAAGTCCTTGTGAGAAGCGCTGCAGTATATAGGTAATGGTTCGACTTGGCTTTCCATCAGTACATATTTATATGGGTCTTCATTGAATTCATACATTTATTGAAAGGAGTATGGTCTAAAAGTCTAAAGGTCTGAAGGGATGTGCAAATGATAACAGTTCAACAAGGAGGCAAAACTCCGAACGTGTTAGTTGTAATTTCAGAAACGCGTCAAATCTCGCCCGAACATCCCTGAAAACCCATCATGAGGTGCAGTCGGTAGTAGAAAGAAGAGTTACACATACAGTTGAGGAACCTAGACAGATCAAGGATCAGTCAGCCATCCACCTGCGTAGGTACAGAACTACTGACCAATATGTTGGAACTAGAATTCTAGTAACCGTGAACAGAAACATCAGCGATCAAGGTATCCAACATGTCTATTTAACGCACCTATTCCTCCAACTCAAAGTCATCGTGAAGTAGGCAGAGCGCCATAATAACCATGCCACGCGGCCCGACTCCTTCGTCTTAATGCCATTTTCTGCGCCTGACCTGTCATATATAGCTTTCCTAGATGGAAAAATGTGGACCACATTAACAACTACACATTCCCTGACAAGTCTGGGGAAAACGAATACAAACCAATCTCCAATGTACGCTAAACTGCCCTGGTTTTGGAACACGAAGGGCTTCGGCGAGTCTTGGTCTTTCGCAATCTTATTTAACTTCTTGGCGAGGTATTTTCCTTTCTGATTGGCGACTTTACCATTACCGTCAGTAAGTCCTCTACAGAATAAACTTTCGCTGACCTTGTGCCGTAGCGGGAAGAGGTGTGGTTTGGATCTTTGCCGCATCACCAATGGCCCATACATCGGGATCGAGTGTCCCATTCATCCGGATTACGTTGAGATGTTCATCAGTAATGAGACTCCTGCAAAAAAAAACAGTCGCAATTAAAATAAAAAAACCGGGATGATCAGTTGACAGCTTTACCGGCCGGTCTTTTCATCTTTGGTGAGTTCCGTAATGGAGCTAATCAGTGGATTTGGTGCAAGGCCGGTACTCCATACAAGCAAGCCGAAATAAACTGGAAAAAAAAATGGGATGGCATTGAGGGAATGTGAGGATGGTTCACACTTTCTCCTTGCTCCGTGACAAACATTTTACCCTAAAATTGGTTCCGTGATAAATTAACAGGTATCTGTCGGTCTGGTGCAAACACGACTACTTACTGGTTCGACACGTTCAACATGATGACTGGTCAAAATGCTGATACCATCCCTTGAGAACGTCTTCTCTGCATATCTTCAATGCGGGATAAGGCATGACTTGAGAAGAATGAACAGAATGTACCTACTGAACCAGACTCTTGTTGAAACTGCCGAGAATGCTGGGAGCAACATCATATAGAGTGATCTTTGCCATCCTTGCTAACGAGGGATAGTGTGTTTGGATTTCGGTGTGCAAGAGATCGTGTAGTTCCGCCGCAAATTCGACTCCAGTTGGACCACCACCTGCAATTTAATAACTTGGGATGGTAAGTGATACATATATGTTAGGAGTGCAACGACGTACCGACAACACAGAAGTTGAGAATTTTCCGGCGATCGACATCTGAGAGGACTGGTTGATTCGCTTGTTCGAAGCCTGGAATGAGAAAGCAGGTTGAATGGGTCGAATGGGAAAGTGAGACGGGTACGAACATTCGAGAATTCGAGTTCGAATTGCTCGGGCGTCCTTGACATCTTTCAAGAAGTGTGCATGCTCCTTGACTCCAGGTACGTTGAAAGCTTCAGGTGATATGTTAGACACTAATCATAATATTGATGAAAAGCTTATCGCACTCTGTGAATACGCTCCCACGGCGATGACAAGCTTGTCGTATCGCAGTGTAAAAGGCGTCCCAGTGCCGGAGAATGGCGTTTTTGTTGTGTCCGCGCTGGGGGTGGAGGCAGTCCCAAAGGCAACTGGGGGTGTTGCGGGCATCTGTGAAACATGTAAGGCAGGCTAGACTCTAGTGAAGAGTAATAAAGGCGAACACATTGCATTCTCTTTTGTTTGAAATCTTTATCGGGGCAAGCGTACCCGTCAAATTAGACCTCAACCTTGAATAAAGAAATCCGTACCGATTTTATCACACCAAGCCTGATATGCACTCTATAAAATGACAATGTGACGTTAGGTGTCTCGTCTGGGACAGTGGTAGCGGTAACATACGACTTTTGGAGCGTATCGTCGAACCTAATGATGGAATTATCAATATCCATTACTTCATCGGAATCAGTGCTCACGCAGACTCACTGGCTCAACTGCGCAGCGAAATTCAAGTGTTCCAACTGCACAACCGGCTAGCAGAGGTGTAAAATTGAAATAGTTGTTCGGAGAGACCATGGTCACGTCTACACCGAGGTTGAAAAGTGAGTCCAACCGCTGCCCGAAGGCAGAATGAACATCTAAATAACGGACCCCAGCGTTTCTTATCGACTCTTCGAAGAATTTCATAACCACCCCAGCCTGAACCCAGAATGACGAGACGTTGCTTGTTTCTAGGGGAAGATGAGCTGAAATTCCTTTGCCTATTGACCCTTGCTGGATTCAAAGCCAGTAGTGCGGCTGTCTCGTTGCGAGCGATTCCCTGTTTTAGCATAACTATGATCGAGATTCCCATCTGACAATCATTTGGAACAGAAAACACGACGAACGTAATGTAGCCCAAGCTCTTCAGAACAGTTGTGGATGAGCACGAAGATCGGGAACTTGCATGCGGCGGAAGTCCTCAACATGCACCTGATTTCCTCTAACTCCGCAATGAAAAAAATAGTGTTATTTCATCTGTGGCACAAACCGATTCAGAAGTTTTGTTCCCTAAGGTTCCGGACCGCCCGGCATTACAACCAGGCTTGGCCATATTATAACAACTTTCTTTCCGCACTCATGGAATCACTAGTTGTGTTGTCACCAGACTCAAAGCTACCTCCCAATTCTTCCAATGCTGCCTTTAACAACTTCTCAGAGTCCCTCATAACCAGTATCATTTCTCGAGTACTATTTCGAATTCATAATTCACACTTGAGATGGCGAATGTCCATCGCCTCCCGGGCCAATATGGCTATCGTAATCCTCTCCTCAATGGTCCACCACTTGGTCCTGTCTGATACCATCACGGATCTAGCTATGATTCCCTGATGCTGTACTCCGACTTGCTGGTCGGAGGGTAGACATGAACCAGAAATGCTTCGAAATGGTGTAGATTCCTGGAAATAATTCTGGGTGGTACGTCAGGGGGTCGCCGCGGTGATGAGGTTGCAACGCAGCGTCCTCAACACCAGAGCCGGCCAAGCCAAAAAAACAGATCTAGCAGCAAGGATCCAGACCAGGACCTGAAAACAAAGAAAAGAACTTGGAGTGTTGATGGAACTATAGCCATAGAAAGCCGATGACGAGGATCAAGGTGTTCCACAACATCCAAGTCTACTGAAATAGCCAACTGAGAATCAGAAATTTTATCGCCGAGAAAAGAACTGGAATCTTCTCCTAAAACGTGACAGAACGGGTTCCTGAACCGAGGCAGTCGACGGAAAATACTGTAAGTACCCGACTGACAGTGCTGTCGTCGGAATCGCCATCGCCCAGAGGGTTTGCCTAGGGACTCCACACAGCCAGTGCTTCGCCTTTCCGAATGCCAGGTGGGCTTTTACCGATATCATAGTCCAAGATGTCCTTCTGCTTGTTGCTGTCATCTTTACAATTTTGAATGATCCAGTTCGCTTCGGCCTCGGCCAAATCACACAAAGCCCAGCCTCCGCAAACAGAACCCCAGCATCCACACAGTCCAAGGCACTCGAGACCGGAATTTATTCGAAGTCCAATGACGAATCTTTATCCATGCAACTTGAAACAGGATCTGCAGTGATGGATGCTTTATTGCTGTAATGTCTTTCCAAAAGGTCGTGAATTGGATTGAAAAATGGATGAGCTTTGACGACTACACCAGACAGACGATCAGGAGCATTGTGGGTTAGCAGAAGATCAATTGGTTGGGAGTGAAGATTGAGATAGTACTTGAGCGTGGATCCGGAGGATGCAGAATTTTTGTTCCGAGATTGGGGGAAAGTTCTCTTGAATGCTGTGGTCACAGACCTTGGAGAAGAGTCGTACCACGAAGTGCGGGCTGTGATGTCACTACAAGAAGGGTTTAAACAATATGCGGTAGTGTCTTCAGTGTTCCCAAGAGGGCGGAGATGGCCACAGTAGCTCTTAGCAGGATAGCAAGAAGAGATGCTGCCCGCGACGGGTGTGGGGCTTGGAACTGTTCATTAATATTGGGCAGGTGCATAGATCGTGATGGGTGGATATTCTCCTGAGTCTGCGTATCCTCGTTGTGCTCTTCGAGGCTCCCCAAAAACGTGGGCATTCAAGTTGCGGTGCGCTTGTTCAAACTTGAGGATAAAACGGCTTATCTAAACGTGCCCTGAGCGGACAGTTTCAATGGTGTTGTAAGCGACACAGTTGTGGGATACAAGTCAGTGTGAGATCTCAAGAAAGTAATTCGAGGTTAGGTATAGTAGTTCCGAACCGAGGGCCGAATCGAGGCTGAAGTAATTTCAAGTAAATCTAACCGTGGGAATCTTGGATTCCACGACCATGCCGCCAACCAGATCCTCCAAACGAAGAAAACGAGCACAAGCTGTGACTGAAGGTCCAGAGGAGACTGTCATCTTGTCAGAGCCCAATCTGGAAGAAGAAATCCCGGCCAAATCAACCCTCACTAACGTCGTTGAAGCTGCGGAAGAGTTCGCGGAGAAAATGACCGGGATCGAGGATGGTGGGGAAGCTGAGAAGCCAGAGGAGACAAAACTGACTATGGAGGAACGGAAAGCTAAGATAGAGCAGCTCAGACAGAAGATGGTGAGGTCTCATATCGTCATTCAGATTGATCCTCTGCTAATTCTTGTTCCATCAAACCTCAGAGGACCTCGTCACTTGCCAACCGGGCGTCCCTAATTGAAGAAAATGCTAAATCAAAGATCTCTGCTCGAGATGCTGCGCGTCTGGAGAAGCAAAGGAAGCTCGCTGAGGTTCTGCGTGCAAAGGCGGATGCTGAAGAGAAAGGAGAGGATGTTGAGAGGGGAAAGAATTGGGAATGGACAATTGAGGAGAATGATTACTGGGAAAAGAAGAAGGCCAGGAAAGCACGCAGGGCAGATTTTGAGTTTCATGGTACGCCGTTACATTATTCCCTATATGATTGGAATGGTATCTCATACGTGTCATGGATACAGACGATGCCCATGCTGCTCGGAGGCGATATAAAAAGGATCTTGACCTAATCAAACCAGATTTGGTGGCATACAACCGACAGAAAGAGGTCGCTTTGGGATTAGCACCAGGTACCCTTGTTACAAGTTTCAACCCTACGCTAGGGCCGTCGTCTATGCAGGTTTGTTCGTCTTCTTTCACCGTAGGTATCGCTTCACTTACGTGTCGCTGTAATTTTAGGTTGTTCCTACAAGTCAACAACAACAGCTCGCAGCCGAGAACCTTTATCGCGATGCCAACACCCTCATATATGGTGATAACAAACCTAGCGAGGACGCCATCGACCGAGTTGTCGGTAAAATCAACCGCGAGTATGTCTGCCACCCATTTCTCAAGCATTGGATTTCACCGCTTACTATGTTGACGCTGGTTTAGTATCGACAAGAAGGGCAAATTCTCTCGCAAGCGGCTCAACGAAGAAGAAGGCGATATCACTTACATCAACGAGCACAATCGGGTATTCAACAAGAAGGTACGATTCGACTTTTCTGAGTGGATAAATGTCGTACTGAGCATGTTTTGCAATAGATTGCAAGGTACTATGACAAATACACAGCGGAAATCCGGGCGAGTTTCGAGCGTGGTACGGCTCTTTAATTCAGGCTTGTATCTGGTGACCCGCATATCCTGTATTTTATTGTAGATTTACCCTATCGTTTATTATACATGAGGGCTTGGAAAAACCCGCAAGTTTGAGAGGATGATAATCATACACTTGCTTCGTGTTGTTCTTGATGAAATGCTTGACACGGATGGATATCCAACATAGCGCACAGCTCAGATCCTTATACTTGTACTTCGGGGATGGCTGCACAGCAATAGGAACCGATGGGTGATGGGGTGGCTGGGCAGCATGGGCAATTCTATGGTAATACCCTCGGGGACTGCGAAGAGGATCCTGTTAGCAATGGACGTAACTGATTACATTCCAATAAAGGGTAGGATGTTCAGAATTGCAGAAGTAGAGATCATCAAATGGATTTTTGGTCCATAAGACTGTTGAGCTTGATATATGTGACTTGGTATTCATCACGAAAAGGATTGAAGAAAGAAAGAAAAACTCACCAATCAAATAATCAGATCAGGATCAAATCCAAGATTCCTTGTGAATTCGTCTACCCATATAGTCCGAACTCATCAAAGAACTGAAAATGTGTGAGGAGTAAAACCGAGAAAAAAATGTTTTTTGAACCCCAACGTTCGAACTCCGCTTGTTATCACCGATGCTCTTTTATCACCGACGGACTTCGTCACGGGTGACAAACTGAACCTGCTTGATTTGCTTGAATTATCTGGTCAATTTCCCCTTGTAATTTCTTCGTTCATGTCAACCGGAGCCACTGCCAAACCGCCACCGTCTAAGTCCAGGAAAGATCGCGAGAGAGATAGAGAAAAGAAAGACAAAGCGTCGCAACCCGCTGGCGCTACCGAACGCCTCAAAACAGTTGTACGCAGGCTTCCCCCGAACCTTCCTGAAGATGTGTTTTGGCAGAGCGTCCAAAATTGGGTTACTGACGATACCGCAACTTGGAAGGTTTTCTATCCAGGAAAGATTCGCAAACGGTATACATAAACTGTGACTTGGCAATGTCCGGGATTAGAATGATGCGTCTTGAACAGGTTAAACAAGGAGAATATACCCTCGCGGGCGTATATTGCATTCAAGAACGAAGAACACCTTGCACTCTTTAGCCGGGAATACGATGGTCATCTATTTAGGGATAAAGCAGGTCCATCTTGTTCAACGTTACAGTTGATATCCATGTTCATGATATGAACCAGGGAACGAGTCTCAGGCAGTTGTCGAGTTTGCACCATATCAGAAGACTCCCGCAGAGAAGAAGAAAGCAGATGCTCGAAATGCTACCATCGATCACGGTGCACATGGTCCTCAACTCCGTGTAATTTTCTATTTGACGATCCTTCTCATCAGATGAAGATTACATATCGTTCCTTGAATCTCTGGCTGCAGCAGCCAACCCCGAACCGGTTTCTCTGGAAACCTTAAGTAAATATTGTCTCTCTCTAGATTCACTCAATTCCTGACCGTTATATCCAATTACAGTCGCCGCCACACAACCTGCTGCTCCACCTAAGACAACCCCGCTCCTTGAAGCTCTCAAGGCCGAAAAGTCCGCGCACAAGGACAAAGAAGCAATACTGCGCAATCACGCACACTACAAAGACCAACCCGCTGGTCCTAGCACTTCAAAAAAGGACGACTCGAAAAAGAAGGCTGGGGCGGCCCAGAAACTTGTGGAGTCAGCACAGACACCGGGCCCAGGTGGTAAGAAAGCAGCCAAGAAGGCAGCATCTGTCAGTGCTCAGAACCAGCCAGCTGGGGCGCCCTCCAACAATGGACCCACGACATCGACATCCAAACCAGTCAAACCATCGAAAAGTGCTCGGCAGGGTAAGACCTCTGCCTCCACAATGACTCCAGTGGCTTCAGGGTCAGGAACGTCTTTAACGATACAACCTAATCAAATCCGAGTCGATGATAAAATATTAACCTCTGCTATAACTACGACAACGACGAGTGGAACTGTTCTGTCAGTAACTCCAGCGATTCCTGTTACTTCCCGACGGACAAGGCCTGTGATTGGGATGGCTTCTCGGCAATTCGAGGCGGCACTGAACGGTGCTGGCGTTGGCACTGAACGGAAATCCAGACGGGAGCGGGGCAAGGACAAGGATGGCGGTGCTACTGGGGATAAGGACAAAGGCATGTCTTTGCCAAGGAAGGAAAGGGGTGGAAAACGGAGGGAAACCGGTGGTGGTCCTGGAGTTGCTGTTTTTGGGGTGACGCCGCCAGCTAAGATTCCAAGCATACTGCAGCGTACGGATGGGGCTCCTCCTACTATATTGCAGAGGGAAACTCCCAGCATTTTTACACAAGTTGGTGACGGGGAGACAAGCGGGACCGGTGTATTGGGAAGTCCCGCTGGAGCATCGTTACCAGCAGTAGGAATGGCGGCAGATGTGGTTACTGCCAATCCGGATGCTGGTGGAGGCGGAGGACGGGGAAGACGTGGGAGAGGCAGAGGCAGAGGCGGTCGTGTCAGGGGTGGATAATCCAAACGGGTACGTTACACTTCTATATTATTTTAAGAAACTGAACGTTGCTGTCACTTTCTATGTCATTCAGTCATTTGATTCTCCGGACATTCATGCTTCTTCAGTGAAGACGATTTACCGAGTGCTTGCGTCAGGATCCAATTTCTATCGCTTCTTTTCACCCAGGTCCGCGGTCTTTTCACATAGCGGTGAGATAGTGAATACCTTTTAGGTTCGTCGTACCTACATCTTGATGCCCTTTGAAAACTTGATGTCTGCGAAGAGTCCATTCGTTCATTAGCTTTGTCTTTAATTACCGCCGTACAGTTCGGCACGTGCCGTGCACTTTCAAGTTTACAAAAATCCATGTCTTTTTCTCTCAAAATATGCATTCCACGGAACCGATGGCTACAAATGATTCGAGCGATAAAAATGAAATTATATTTGAAATCGCTAAAGAATTCAGTGACCCAGTGTTTACTTCGAAGGCGGCAGCCAAATACAGGGTTTTTCCGATGGCCACTTACTCAACACTTTGCTACTACTATTAGTAAGTCTTACTGGCTTGCAAGGTAATGAGTACTTCTATGTGACATGGCACGACCGTAATGTTTTCGGTATTATTTTTACTAGGAACAATGCTGTCTCAGGCTGCTACGTATAATAAAACAGCTCTTGTCCAAGTCTTGCCGTATCGCAAATCAACCGAAATCCTTTGTCATTCAAATTGCCGGCTTCCTTTCTGCGGGTACCCTTTGTCGCTGAATTTCAAGGTCTAAACCACGTTCCAGACCCAACCATGTTTCTCCGCCGCAACGCCATCCCCGGGCCTAACCCAGGCCTTCATGATCAATAATACACAGAACATACTAGATTATCAATAGTTGACTGTTTGTATATCCTGCTCCATGACGTTGCTGTCCTGTATCATTGACATAAGGTATTGTTGAACTCTTGTTTGATATGAATCTTTGTCCCATTCTCACCAAACCGTTTATCGAAAATGTTGATCCTTGGGCCCTCACCAAACTGCGATACATTGTAGTGCGACACTAATAGAACAAAGAACAATAGACAAGCAAACGGCATGTAACTGCTAGTGAGGAACAAAGATCATCCCTCCATTCTCCGAATCATTCTCTTATCCCTCTCCCCAACGACCTTTACCATCCCCTCATTCTCTAACCCTTTCACAACCTCCGCAAACTCCGCAGCATCCACTTTGACACTACTCTGGCCTCCTAGGAGCTTAATTGCCTCCGCCCACTTGACGCCCCTGCTTCCACCACCGCCAGTCCCGCCTAAAATGCTCAACACCTCTCTTCTCATATCCTCCCTCATCTTCCTCTGTCCCTGCCCCGTCCCTGTATTCAGCATCCCCATATCAATCTTGCCCGTTCGAGGATCCATTGCACTCGTCCTGATGGCTTCACGCATCAGCCGGCACGCCTCCTTCACGTCCTCCAATTCGACAAACTCTGAAAAACGCATGCGTGCGTGCGCTTCAGAGAGGCGGATCATGCTTTCGAGTTGACGAGTGGTGGCTGTGATACGCTTTTCGCCTGCTCGAGGGTCATCGCCCATGTTTCTCATTTCGACATACGAGCGAACTAGTTCTGCTCCTGCATCTTCGGTGATGACGGGGTGGATTTTGGAACGGGCATAGTCAATGTAGGCAGAGAGTTCTTGCAAGGCCTGAAAATTATAGGAATGTAAAAACCCAACGATGCACATAGACAAATTTGTCGTACCAAGATATCTTCTACACCTGCGGCAGGTGCGTCCTCCAGATACAAACCCACAAGGTGCTGTGCGAGTCTACGATCAAGGGCTTCGTCGACCTGATCGAGGACGAGGTAGAGTAGGTCAAAACGTGATATAAGTGTTGGTGGCAGGTCTATGTTGCGAGTGATCGGCATCTCGACGTCATATTTCGATCCAACAGGGTTGGCTGCTGCCAAGATGGAGGTTCTGGCATTGAGGGTCGTAATTATGCCTGCTTTGGCTATGGAGACTGTTTGTTGTTCCTGTGGATCATGGATAAATATAAAACGTGGTAAGGGGTATTGGGACGAGCGAACCATGACTTCGTGGAGAACGCTACGAGTTGCATCGGACATTTTGTCGAATTCATCGATGCAGCATACACCACCATCGCTAAGGACAAGGGCACCACTACAGGGGATGTCCATGTCATTCGGGATCGCTTTCCAAGCGGTAGTGGTGAACTCACCTCTCGAGGACGAGCTGCTTCGAATCCGGATCGCGCGTAACATAAGCCGTTAAACCAACAGCCGAGGAACCTTTGCCAGATGTGTAGACGCCCCGAGGTGCGATTTTATGTACATACTATGTGAGAGAGCATAAGGACTGGGAACGATTCGTAGAAACAACGTGTACTCACCTGCAAAATCTGCGACTTGGCCGTACCAGGATCACCGACAAGTAGGACATTGATATCCCCACGATACCTTGGCCCACCACCACCTCCACCCCTCGCAATACTTTTATTGGTTCCTCCGAACAATTGCAACAAAATCCCTTTCTTCACATCATCCATCTCCCAGATTGAAGGAGCAAGCGATCTGGCCAGCAACTCATAAACATCCCGCCTCATACTCAGCTCCTTCAATTTCTCCTCCATCTCCGCCTTGCGCGTCTGCTTCCCCTCGACCCCAGATTCCTCATCCTCGTCGCCTCCATCACCAACACCGCCAATCCCAGGTAGCCGGTCCCCCCCAGCAGGCCGCGTACTCCGGTCGAACCCCAATGTCCCACCACCGCCCAGCTTCACATGCACCACGTCCAAATATGTCTTGAACAGGCTCTTCATCGACCTCTGCCTCGGATTAACCCTAACAGGCACGCTCCTGAAAATCCCAGATATCACCAAGCGATCCCCAGGCTTAGCCACATCCACCAATTCGTCGTACACGCTCAGCGAAACAGTATGAGGCGTCTGACCATCTGGGACAGCATCGGGCGTTTCTTGCAGCCGAATGACTTGTCTGTCAGCGAACTCGCAACGGTTATGCACGAGGGACATGGTGCCCACTGAGGCACAGACATCACGTGGGCAGCGGGCAGGCTCTTCGATCTTGCCGCGATCTATCTCGACTTGGACGGTGTGCGAACAGGTGAGGCAACGGAAGAACGCGACCTTCATGTCTGGGATGACGGGCGTAGCACGGATCACCAGGCCTTTAATGCAGACCAGCTTGTCGGTGTCTGTGAGTTAAATTATCAGGCAAAGACAATTCTTCTATGAAATTTACATACCAGTGGGATTGAGCTCCCTCATGTTCACGGCCGTCAGCCCGAATGGCCGAACTTTGTACACCCTCCCCATGATATCTGCAATTTCTTCGTCACCATCAGCGCCCTCCATGCCTTCCAACCCGGCCTGCTGATCCGTGTCTGCGGTCTCCAGCATCAGATCCTTCAATACCTGATCCATAGCCGGCACCACTTCCTGGGGGTACTTTACTAATTGGCTATGCAGCTTCCTACATGGAGGGTACGCGAGCAGATTCACCATATCCAAGTTCAAATTTGTATCTCCAGTTTGTCGCATCCTCCTCAAGTACGTCTCGTAGAGCACGACTTCGCCTTCGTCAGGTGTGGAGAATGCTCGGGTGCGAAGACCAAGCTCACGGTCGTGAGCAACTCGGTATTTTGGTTTGAAACCCTTGAGGAAGTCGCGGAAGAGCTTCATTGTTTCGGCAAGATTGACTGTCGTCCCCCAGATTGCGCGGATCTCGTCGGGCTCATCAGAGGGTGCTGCTGGTGCAGAGAGGTGGGGTGCGGAGGATAGGGGGACATCGAGTACCGTAGCGTCCGAGTTGAGGTTGTTGTCGGTGAGATTGTTGTCGCGATTATCGAGATCGACGCGTCGAGCTCGGCGTACGGTGGAGCTAGGTGTAATTGAAAGGGATGAATGAATATCACCACGACGATTTTTGGGTGTTTTCGCAGTGACGGGGCTTCTGTATAACGTGGTGTCATTAGAGCTTTTGAACTTGACTTGAATATAAGAGTGTGAAAACCAACGAAGGAAAATCAAGCGGATCAGAATCTGGCGGGCCATCCAAAGGCACTTGAGCGCGTCTATGAGGTGTTTTCGCGGGAGACGAGCTTGGGAACGCCATAGGAGATGAACTACCGCCTACAATCGGAGTTAACGCGTGAAATTTGCTAGAGATAGCGATGTCACTCACCAGCGAATAGAGGTGTCCTTTTTGGAGTGCTTAACCCGACAGCCCTTCTGGCAGTAATCCCCCTTAACGGTGTGCTATTTTGAGCACTAGAGGCATGCAGGCGCGCAGGAGTGCCTGCCGCTGATGGCGTTCCCGGTAGGAAGAGGGGATTTGCTGGTCGAATGTGTGGCATGGTTTGCTCGGCGGTGCCATCATCCATTTCGACATCTGATGTCGGGAAATCAAGAGCTGGTGGGGAAGACATCTTGAGACTGAGTTTATATGTTCACGATAAAAAGTGAAGAGCAGCCTAGTAGGAGGAGGAAAGGGATGCAGGACGCGTCGCGTCGCGTCAATTTACCCAATTTAGGGCAGGTTTTGTTGGCTTGACGTTTTGAACTCTGATTGATTTCACTTCTGGTTCAATGAGCTCAAATCTTGATGGTGTTGATATTAACCAGGTATGTGTGCTATGATTAAAATCATCCGTGTATTCATTTGAACACCAATGGTTGGTACAGACTGTCGTCTACATTCCTTACTCTGGAACTGGTAAATCAGTTCAGTTCACGGGGCAGGGAACAAGAACTTATACAACGATTTGTTAATTATCGAAGACGACAAGGAGCCGCAGATTAATGTGCCACCACCGTATTCCCCATTCCAGCATCGGGATCTTCCCAATGGACAGGAGCTACGGTTGGCAGCGTACAGAAAGGCGTGGAGTAAATGCCTGGATCAAGTTCAGGTGTGTATTCCACAACAGGCTTGCACGGTCAATTTCTAATTTCTCTCTAGGCCATTATACGAGCTTTGCATTCGTCGGTGGCGGTTTCTGTAGTGAACCATGTGCACTCTGCGTATTCGGGCGTCCTTCCAGGTCTGCCGTACGCAGAGCTTCCTGTGATATCGGTGATAGGTACACCTCGGTTCTACAGTGTACCCCTTATTTTTTGCTGACATCGTTGATGCAGATCCTGCTGCAAGCTCATCGTTCCTCGATGATGTCACAAGCCAACTCGATCATTCCGACGAGGATGACGATCTATTCTCCGAGGCATCTCCCTCAGACGCTTTCGTAGCACACTTGTATCCGACTGATTGCCCTAACATCATGATGAGCATGAAAACTCTAATAACGGGGTTTGTGGAGAGGCACAACAAAGGTGCCCACGTTTCATCTCTTCATGCTGCCGTTATCTCGAAACTCAATCAGCTTCAGTGAAACGAAAACCTACTACGTCGTTGGCCAATTATGACATGAAATTACTGGAAGCTTGGTACAATACCGTTCAGGAGGACCAAAGTCAGACTTCAAGCTTTCCTATCCATAACCTGCTTAATTTGAACCATCTCAGCCTCGAACCTGGAATCACTTCCTAAACTTGTAGTCGTTCTCCACAATTTTGAACGATTTGATCCGAGTGTCGTGCAGGATATTTTATACATTTGCAGGTTTGCATTTCATTGACATACCGAACATGGCAAATACTGATATGAACGTACCCTAGTCTCCACATACCTCGGCTGCCTCTGGTATTCATTCTATCTTTATCATCGCCCCCTTCGCCATCATACTTGCATCTGACTTATCCTCGCTCAACCCTCGCACTTCTACACGTCCACGACTTTGAAGTCCCGTCAGGCAACAAAGTCCTGGGAGAGATTTTATTGAAGGCGCGTCTAAATCAAGGAACCTGAAATGAGATGTTCATTCCTGATTGAGAATCTAGACATTCTTTGATGTCAAATTCGAACCAGACATCGTCCTCGGGCCAGCCACCCTCGACTTCCTCGCGGACTATTTCACCCGACACCACACTTCTCTCGATTCCGTCATTACCATACTGCAAGTACGTCTAGTCCTTGTATCTCTCAGCTCTCCCTCACTCGCTCCCTGACATCATCTCAAACACAGCTAGCCCACCTGAAACACTTTACCGAACCCCTCACCCTCCTTGCCCACTCCACCCCCACTCAACTCTCCGAAGCCTCCTCTTTCCCTTTCCTGGACTCCCTCCTTACCCGGCTCTACACACCCCTGGGTGCCATTGCCTCTCCCTCCCACGCAACCGATTGGCGCACTCAATCCCTACCTGACCTCCTAACGTCGCTCGACACTGCCCGAGCGGAGTTCTATAACCGTGCGAGGAGGATGCGGCTGGGGTTCGGGCTCATAAGATTGGTGCAGGGATTTATGGTGAAGCAAGGGCACAGGGGTATCGATTCCGATCAAGTACGAACACTATATGGTATGATGAGTGCTGCAATGAAGGGGAGGTTGGGGAGGGAAATAAAGTATTTGGGGACTATGGTTAGGTGCGTTGCCTAAGCTTGATTAATGTTGTGAATGAGATGATAGAAATCTAATCTTTCGGTTCACAGAAAACTATCTGTGGTGAAATTGGGTGCGCTTTTGGAGGAACTGCATGTGTTCTTCCACGAAATGCCGTCGTGCATCCGCAGACAGGAGGAGGAGTCCAGGAGGAAAATCGTTGTTTCAATCGCTGCTCTGCCGAAGGATGATGCATCTGGGATTGCCGTGCAATTGGCTGGGAGTGTGGGGGATTGGCTTACAGGTTGCCTCAAGTAGGCGATCTCCACGTTCTGACATTCTATATCTGATTTTCTCGGGTGGTTCCAGTGAGATGTTAACGAACCTCGAGGAAACAAGATTGTGGGACATTTGGTACACTGGGCAGTCACCATTCCCATCCAATGTGTGTGGTCCCTTCTCTTAATCTGTCGTCCTGTTTTCCCATTAACAACCGTCGGATAGTTGATCAACCCTTCCGTGCGCGCCTCTATACTATCTGGATTGTTGCGTCCATACGATTATGTCGAGTCTAGCCTCACAGGCGACCAACACAGCCAGCATGAACGACGTTCTGGCTTGTCGCTATGGGAGCTCCCGGACACCAGCATCCTGTTCCGACGATACTTGGATAGTGGGAAAATGATCAACGTTTATGATTGGTTCGATTCGTTCTCGGTTGTGCTCGAGAGTCAACGGAAGAATTTGAGAGCGCAGAAACGGACAGTGGAAGATGAAGCACGTCGGATTTCTCCTAGGAAAGGGATGGGTGGTAAAGGGAAAGGGAAGCAGAAGCAGGTGGAGGTAGAGGTGACGGATGAAGAGCAGGAGGATGAAGATGGCGAGGGGAAATGGAAGATGGAGGTGCAAGCGAGGTTTATGCGGGCATTGCATGAGCTTGATTATTTGGGTTTCCTCAAGCATACGGGAAGAAAGACGGATCATGTTCTGCGAACGGTATTTGATATTCCTGACTAGAACTTTATTCCGGTTGTCCACCTTCCCCATCAATCTGAGCGACCGTTTTCAGCAGGATTCAGTTAAAGGATGTTCCATGATGGCCATATTACCTGAGCACACAAGGAGTTCATTAGAGGGAAGACTAAACTAACATCAGGGAACCGAGTACTAAAACCACATCCCAAAATCATTTAATTCGCAGGATATCATTAGCTGTGGTATAAAACACAAAGTTAACGAATGTGGCTTGAATATGTAAAAGTTCAATGTCAAAGCCGATGCAGGCTTTGCTCATTAACACTTAGCACTTGCCCCCAGCAACATCGATATTCGCGAGCCCCGGAATATCAGCGTCTGTGAAAATCCTGAATTTGTCTGCTGGAACACCGTTGAATGCCGCTGCGAACCTCGCGTCGGTGTTATCCGCCCCATCGACACGGCGGATCCAACTGCATGCAATGGAATCACCATATTTCCTGAAACTAGACATCCAGATTGAGTTCAGTCAATACTAAAATGCAGATTCAAGTACTCACGCCTCGCCATACGTCTCGGGATCTTTCTGTGTTGAATCCCCAACGGCCAGAAATTTTTTCTTCGGGTACATCCCCTTGAGACGATCAATCATCGATGACTTATACTCGAATATGCCATCGCTCCGCGCAAAGTCCAGTATGGAGGGAATGTCAACCAATGTGAAATTCTGGAGCAGGATAGGACCTCTGGAGGCGGAGTAGGTGGTGCTGATGAAGTCGTTAAGGAAGGGGTACAGTTGGAAGGGTGAGCCGGAGACGTAGACAAATTGAGGAGAGTTGAGTGATTTTGCGAGGGATGCGTAGAGCTCGGGCATGCCAGCAACGGGTTGTGGGTCGTCGACAAGAGTGGATTGTGCAAGCTTAAGTTTGTCAAGGACATTGGATATTTTGACCGTGTCATCAATGTCTATTGTTTTAACTGAGTCCTTTATCGACCGGGACCAGTTAATAGGCACACACCAGAGATGACACCGAAACCGTCAGGAGGGGTTGTAAAGATCGTAGCGTTGAACTGCCCCGAACCAATCGCAGACGTCTCAACATTGGCCGTCAACTCCTTCGCGGTCCCGCACTGCCCGATCGATACGTTGCTCAACACCATCCCCGGATCTGGTAACCCAGACGTGCTCGGTAAGACAGCTTGAGTGTTACACCCATCGACATCAACCTTCACCTCCTTCCCAGACAAGCCAACAGCCCCAAATAACTTAATTCGGGCTTGCACGGTGGAAATTTTATTCCCGATGTCCAGCCCTAATGTGGATTGGAGGGCAGAGGCGATGCCGGACATCAAGGGCCCGAGGTCAATTTGCCTCAGGGAAACAAAGGATTGGAGGCCCGCGACTGTGTTAGCGGGGTTGGTTGGGTCTTGGAAAGCGGCCGCATCGAAGACGATGACATCATCGAAGACGTTTATACCATCGGTGAGGCCGCGCTCGAGCAGCTGCGTTGTTGGGAGTGCATGGGTCGAGAGGGAAGCGAGCACCAAAGGCACGAGAGCGGCAGGGTAGTGCATCGTAATTCACGTTCAAGAAGAACGGGTGCAGATCAGGGGAGAATATATATAATAGAGATATAAGGGAATGGGTAGTTGAGTTGGAATCCGAGAAGGAGCGTTGATACGAAGAATAACTTGAAAAAGGCTAGCCAATGGTAGAAAAACGACGGTGGAACGGGAAGCATTTGTATATACATTCAATGGATATGTTTTTGTGGTGATGTGATGGCAACGTCCCACATGGGTCGAGTCGCATGCCTGACGGAGAGCAACGTTGACGTTACTGTGTTCGCGACGCGGCGAGTGATCATCATGCAAGTGGAGTGGAAGCCTGATCACAAAGCGGTTACGTAATGTGACTTGGCATCGACGCGGGACATGACTTTAAAAGCCACAACTTGAACTCCAGGTTCGACTTGAAGACTGGACCAAATTCAATTGATACCCCCGTAAAGTTCATATTCAATGTGATCGCAATACAGAGCCGAAGGACTTGCAGTGACAACTCGGATGCCGTATGGATGCCTTGTTCAAGTTTGTAACGTGTCTTGGCGTGTCTTGGTGTGAGCTCGAGTTTAACGTTGACGTGTTAACGGTGTTTCAGTTTAACGACGTGAAAATATCTGAAAAGGATCTCCGTTGCTAGGGGTGAGGCTCATGCATTACTAATGTATTGTCTATATTGTCTGATCACAAAGAGCTGGGAATCAGCCTCAGGGCTGGCAGGCTGTCACCGTGTCAGGAACACGTTCCTAGTGTTCAGATGGAAAAGAGTTCACCAGCATGCGCTTCCTCTTGTTTCCCCCATTAACACATCTTTACTCGCTTTCTCTCTTCAAAGTCTTCACGATGGGCCACAGAACGGTCGCAAAGGTGGCTCGATCTGCAATGCACATAGCCCAGGCGGTCCAAGGCAACGTTCAAAGTTCGCCAGCCAAACACCCTGGGTTGGCTACCACGGATACGGCTTTGAACATCTCATTCGTAATTTTGACGGGCTTAAAAAGTGCATCTCAGCTTTCGCCAGTCCCATTTATCCAGCCAGCTGCTTCCTTGGCACTGTCTATCGTCACAAACGTCCAGGTAACCAAAAACAAACTGTCATGCATATGCATCTCGACTCAACGTTCACATAAAACAAAGGCAACTAGATCTAACGACGAAGATTTCAAGCGTCTCGCTGAAGATGCATGTGAAACCGTTCATGCCATTGTCTCGAGTCCCAGTCTCGCAGAAAATAATGGACGGAAGGTACCTCGAGAACTGATTCAGAACCTCCAGACCTTAATGGAGTGCGTAAAATACAGCATGTTTTCCATTCGTCTGATTTATTTTCTATCAGGACGTTGCATGAGATAAATCGGTTTACAGAGGGACAGACATCTCGTGGTTGGTTAAGGAAAGCTCTTGTAGCGAACACTGATATCGGTAAAGTTCAGGAATACCGTCAGAAATTGAAGCATGCATTGTTGATATTCATGGTATTTCTTCACCTGTTATAATCCGGTTGATTGGCTGACAATGCTTTTCTTAGTTGAAAACGCAAATTAAGAATACTGTCCAACAGGATCAGGCTGTTCAAGACAATAGTGAGTACCTGGTGCTTGCATGGAGAATGTTCATTCATGTTTTCTTTCAGCTTCAGCACAGAATCTCGAGTTTCTCCAGAGGAGATTGAATCCCGTACAAGCTGGTACTAACCGACCAAAATGCTTGAAAGGAACCCGTAAGAACATATTGAATGAAATTTATGCCTGGGCTGGGGACTCTTCCCAGGAAAATATTCTTTGGCTTAGTGGCAGTCCTGGAGCAGGCAAATCAGCCATTGCCTCAACTGTAGTTTCCCATTTGGCCAAACACCAGCCCACTGTGGCCTTCTGTTTTGAACGTGGTCATGCAATTCTTGGTGACCCAGCTGTCATTTGGCACAGCATTGCATATGGACTTGCCTGTCATGACTCTGCATTACAGAGCGACATTGTTCAGTTCCTCAAGGACCCAAAAATACATTTTGGCAATGATATTGGATATCATTTCAAACATTTAATCAAGGAGCCTCTGACAAAGAACTGTGATGTTCTGTCATTTGAGCAACCCTTGGTTATTGTTATTGATGCCTTGGATGAATGTGATGCCAGTGATTCTACATCTGCACCACGAGGTATTCTCTTGCGGACTGTGAGAAGGTGGGCACAATTGCCCAAAAAATTCAAGCTTTTTATTGCAGCCAGACATGAGTCTGATGTTGGGGCATGTCTTGAAGATGTTAGCAAGAACATTGTGCTTCAGACAGGGGATCAAGTTACCCTCCAGACATCCAATGACATCCAGTCCTTCTTCACACATCATTTTTCAAATATTGCAAAGCCTTATCATCCCAGGCTGACACACTGGCCAGGAACCACAATCATTGAGCAGCTTACAAAACAAGCTGCAGGACTCTTTATCTGGGCAGAGACTGTTATAAAATTTGTTAAACAAGGTGTTCCTACTGCACAACTATCACTCATTCTTGATGGGAACCCTGGCATGGGTGATATTGACAGTCTTTATCTCAGAGTTCTCAAAAACTCTTTCAAAGATTCTGCCCTGGAGGCATTCAATGCTGTTGCAGGGTGTATTGTCCTTGCCCGAGTTCCTTTGCATTTTCAGGATCTTGAGGAACTTCTTTATGGAGTGGAAACAGATATATCAATTGCATTTGTTCTCAATGGACTGAAGGCTGTGATTACAAATGATGTTGAGAATGGTATTCAGCTTGCACATCAATCATTTCCTGAATTTCTGAGAGATGTCAATCGATCCACTGAAGCATTTGCTATCAATCAAACCAAGCAAAGCAAAAGACTTGCATTGGGCTGCTTGAGAGTTATGAATGCAAAAGGAGGCCTTCATCTCAACATATGCAACTTGGAAACATCCTATGTTTTCAATGATCATGTTGAGGACCTTGGCAGATGTATCAAGACTGCCATCCCTTCTTATCTCTCCTATGCATGTCGTTTCTGGGCACAACACCTTCAGGATGTCCCAAAGCAGAATCCAGATGCAGCATTCTCAGAGAGTGGCCAACAGTTTGCCCACATTCATTTACTCCATTGGCTGGAAGTGCTGAGTTTAATTAATGAGGTTTCAAATGTTGCATCAAAAGCTTTGGATGCTGCAGATCAGTGGTATCAGGTATGTACCATGGATGACATTTGACAAAGCATGATGACTGATTTAATCACCTTTGAATTTATATCAGCCTTCAAATCCAGAACTTGCAGCATTGCTGGCAGATGCCAGGAAATTTGTTGAGGCCTTTCAGATCCCAATTGTGAAGAGTGCACCTCATATATATTTGTCTGCCCTTCCATTTGCCCCTCGCAATTCCAGGGTCTCAAGGCAATATCTACCTCAACTGTCACAAACATTAAAGACTCATATGAGTCCAGAACAAGACTGGCCAATTAATGTTGGGGTGTTTGAGGGTCATGATGATGTGGTTGCATCTGTTGCATATTCCCCAGATGGAAGGCACATTGCCTCAGGCTCACATGACACAACAATCAGGATCTGGAATGCAGAAACAGGGGATTTGGTTACATCACCCCTGGAGGGACATACCAATTGGATTGAAGCTATTGCATACTCCCCAGATGGAAGGCACATTGCATCAGGCTCCCATGACAAGACAATCCGAGTCTGGAATGCTGTGACAGGGGATCTGGTGGCAGGACCCTTGGAAGGCCACACTGGTCTAGTCTTATGTGTTGCATACTCACCAAATGGCAACCAGATTGCGTCAGGTGCAGATGATGGGACAATGAGAATCTGGAATGCTGAAACAGAGGATCTGGTTGCAGGGCCATGGCAATTACACACAGATGGTGTCACAGCTATTGACTACTCTCCAAATGGCTGCCACATTGTTTCAGGTTCCAGTGACAGGAAAATTAGTGTCTGGAATGCTGAAACAGGGGATCTTGTGGCAGGGCCATTGGAAGGACATATAAATTGGGTTGAAACTGTTACATACTCCCCAGATGGCAAATATATTGCATCAGGCTCAGATGACAAGACAGTCAGGGTCTGGGATGCTTTAACAGGGGATCTGGTAGCAGGGCCTTTGGAAGGTCATACCAGTTGGGTTTTTACTGTTGCATTCTCCCCAGATAGCAAGCACCTTGTCTCAGGCTCATTTGATAAGTCAATTCGAGTTTGGAATGCTGAAACATGGGATCTGGTGGCAGGACCATTGGAAGGACATACTGAATCAGTTTCATCTGTTGCTTATTCCCCAGATGGTAGACATATTGTCTCAGGCTCTGGTGACAAGACCATTAGGGTCTGGAATGCAGAAACATGGGACCTTGTGACAGCACCATTGGAAAGTGATGCTCATTGGATTCAATCTGTTGCATACTCCCCAGATGGCAGACATATTGCTTCAGGCTCAAGTGATAGAACAATCCGAGTCTGGAATGCTGAAACAGGGGATCTGGCAATAGGACCTTTGGAAGGGCACACATGGTGGATCACATGTGTAGCATACTCCCCAGATGGCAGGTACATTGTCTCAGGCTCCTTTGACAAGACACTCAGGATCTGGAATGCCAAAACAGGAGTTCCAGTGGTGGGAGCTTTGAAAGGGCATACCCATTGGGTTCAGTCTGTTGCATACTCCCCAGATGGCAAACACATTGTCTCAGGCTCAACTGACAAGACAATCCAAGTCTGGAATGCTGAAACTGGGGACCTGGTGGCAGGGCCATGGGATGGCCACACTGATACAGTCACATCTGTTACATACTCCTAGTGATGTTCGGGCCCGGCTTGGCCTGGAAGCCAGGGCTTTGGCCTGGCCTGGGAGGGCTCGGGCTTTTCAAAACCTCAGGCCAGGCCCTCATGCAGGGCTTGGGCTTGGCCTCGGCCTGGCCCGGCCTAAGCCCTGGCCTGGTAGCATTATTTTTTCAAAAATGTTCCTGGCATAACAGAGATGAAATTCAGGTGTATACATCAATGAAATTATAAAAACTGAGCTACTCATAATAGAGGGTTTCACAAACAAACTGTATAAGCAAAAGACTGTCAATCAAGATCCAAGCACCTTTCGTTGCATGGTGGCTTTTGGATTCCCTTCAATTCGAGTTGCCATTTTCGTGGTTATGTGTAAAACGCGGTGGTCACAAGAAAAAAATCTCACAGACCGTTTGCATGAGGGTAGGTTTTTTATTTCCGGCAAATTATTCTGATTGTCCCTACGAAAAAAATAAATTACTGAGGCCAGGGCCTGAGGGCTTGGCTTGGGCCTCACCAAACTTGAGCCAGGCCGAAAGCCCGTCCAGGCCGTGCTACAGGGCCTGGCTTGGCCTGGCCTACTTTGGCAGGGCCTGGCCTGGCCTGGGGCTTCAGGCCGAGCCGGGCACATCACTACATACTCCCCTAATGGCAAGCACATTGTCTCAGGCTCAGGGGACAGAACAATTAGGATTTGGGATGCTAAGACAGGGGTTTTACTGAAGGGTCCATTGAAAGGGCACATTAATTGGGTTGAAGCCATTAGATATTCCCCAGATGGCAAACATTTTGTCTCAGCTTCAGATGACATGACAGTGCAGGTTTGGAATGCTGAAACTGGGGATCTCGTCTTAAATCCTTTTGAAGGCCACACTGATTCAGTTTCATGCATTGTATACTCCCCAGATGCTAAATGCATTGTATCAGGCTCTTTTGACAAGACAATCAGGGTGTGGAATGCAGAAACAGGAGATCTGATTGCAGGGCCCTTGGAGGGGCATACTGGATCTGTTACATCTGTTGCATACTCCCCAGATGGCAGCTATATAGTGTCAGGTTCTGGTGACAATACAATCAGGGTCTGGAATGCCAGCACTGGAGATCTGATGGCTGGGCTCTTGGAAGAGCACACTGCTGATGAGGTTTTACTTGTTGCACCCCCAAATGGAAATGGCATGGTGTCAGGACCTGTTATGGCCCCTGGATCTATTCATAAGTCAAAGATGATCAATGGCTGGGTATGTGGCTCAGAATCCCAATTGCTCTTCTGGGTCCCACCAGAGTGTTGGGCTGGGCTATATCATCCAAGCAACACCATCATTATAGGTTCATTGTTGAAAACTAGGCTTGATGTCAGTAGATTTGTGCATGGCTCCAATTGGGCAAATTGTTCCAAGTGAATTAATTGAATCTATTGTATTATATGGTAATCAGTTGGACACCAGCATTTTTTTTTGTATGTGCTTGAAATAAAAAGTGGATTTTCACCTTTGAGTTCAGTAAGTATTGAGACTTGTTTGTAAAGTGTTCTGCAAAGCTATCAACCTTTTTATTGATCCCAATTAAACACAGAATAACACACAATTATATCCATGAGAATTAAGTAAGTGCCATCTACCAAAGAAAGGAAAATCCTGGCCCTCTTGAGGTCATGGAGTATATTAGTGCCAGGCAACATTTTGGCAACATCCAATGACTGGTATTTCTTGCTTGCTGAGGCAGACTTGTAGTCAACAAGCCTGGGAAGCACAATAGATTTGTTTTGGCATGACTTTGGGGGCTTTATTGAGCAGGGGTGGTAGCAGCACAACTTGTGTCATTATAATTAATTAGTCATCATGTTTCAACAATGTTCCCCAAACTACCCTTCACTGAGGCAAAATTAGAAGAAACAGTTACCTAAAACTCTTTGAAATGCACTTCTGCACAGATTGGGAGAGCCATTTTCCTAAAAAGCATTGTAGCAGGAGGAGTTAGACATTTTCAAGGTTTTGCACTCAAGTGACAATTTCTGCCACATGACAGGCATCAAGTATGAATGAGGTCTATCATGCCAGAAAGGCAGTGAGACAATGCTATGGTAAAAAATATGAAACACAACAAGGTATCGCAGTACTAGCATGGGAAATTGATATCAAAGTCAAGGTCGAAATGAAGGGCAGAGGTGGGGGCAGCGCAGCTAAGATGTTCCTCTATAGGTGTCACTGTAAATAGACAAGAGTGATTGGAGGGTGGTTTCGCCAGGAAGGATGTGGGGTATGGAAGCCCAAGTGCAGTTGAGAAGAAAATGTAGAAATGGAGGTGTCACAATAATGATAGATGCAATAAAAATCAAGTCGAGAGGTAAGGGTGGAAGGAGGGCCCTTAATTATGAGAAAGAGAGAAAGCAGAGGAATACAGAGAGGACACCAAGCATGAGTGAAGGGATGGAGATGGTATTGATATCTGTCCGTGCGCGTGCGGCATTTGCCGACGGGGTGGATGCAGGGGCATTCGTCCCTGTACCCGGTCTTGTCGCTGTTGATGAGGCCGGCGATGTCGCTGCCGATGTCGTGAACCTCGATGAAGACAATGACGCAGTGGAGGTGGTGGCGACCAACGAGGGGATGGGGGG
>Ga0210383_10000482_pt1 | contig 36811 bp, 34 predicted proteins | sample IncBWC14OmetaG_FD_160072 | JGI IMG/M metagenome (GOLD analysis project Ga0210383, IMG submission 160072) | Forest soil microbial communities from Barre Woods Harvard Forest LTER site, Petersham, Massachusetts, United States - Inc-BW-C-14-O ... | reverse complement strand
CGAAAGCTCCAGCGCTCGAGCGCGCGCCAGGAGTCTCTCCAGCGCGCTGCTGGTGCCCATTCCGTCGCCTGCGAAAAGTGTAGGATGCGAAGCCTTTGCACCAACCAAATAGTAGCCTCCATCGTGCGTCGGTCCAACGACCACGTCGTGCGCGGCCAGGGTTTCGAACGCGTCTTCGAGAACCGAACGCGGCAGGTGTGGGCTGTCGCTGTTGAAGGCAATCACGCGTCGTTGATGCCCCTCCGCGAAGTGCGCAAACACCGACGTAAGGCCTGCAGCAAGGCCTTCACCTTTCTGCGCAACTACGGTCGCTTGGTTGGCAGCCAATCGCGTTAACTCATTTACGTCCGAGGCCGGGCACATGATCGCAGTTCCCACATCGCCCAACGACCGGGCCAGCGCCAGCGTGTCGTCCAGAAGACAGCAATAGAAAGCAGTCACAGCCTCAGCAGAGAGGCTTTGGGCCAAACGTGTCTTCACCATGCCCGGCCTAGGCGCCTTTGCCATGATAACGAGTGTCCGACTCTCGTTGGGCGAATGTGCCTTATTCCCGCTGGAGGATTCCATAGAGATCGCTTTTGGATTGCGGTCGATCAATTCAAAGCGCGTTTCTCGATATACGCAGCGTCGTGGCTGAGTAATAGTCTCACGGACTTTTAGAAGCTGCACAAGAGAAAATCTCGTGCGCTCGCGAGCACTCTCGCTCGTCCAGCGTGATCTGGCAATATTCGGGCGATTGCAATCGCTCCGATCATCGTTGAAAAGATCGCAAAGAATGCACGCTCTTTGTCAGCAACCCGCCGGCCCGGCATCAAGGGAAGCATTCGATTCTTGTACTTAGTCAATTCCCCACGAACCGGAGCTTTCATCGCGTGGCCGGCGCGCGCCAACTCGGGCGCAAGTGCCGCCAACGGGCATCCCCCCTCGGCGTGATCGCAATGTTCCGCGCTCAGGTAGGCCTTCACAATCGCCTTCCAAGCCGTTCCAGGTCTGGACCTTTCTGCGACTTTAGTTAGGCGATCGGCCATTTCTCGGAATGCCTCGCTCAACGCCTGCGTAAGCAGGTCATCTTTGCTGCCGAAGTGCTTGTAAAAACCTCCGTGGGTCAGGCCGGCGTCTCGCATAACGGATGAAACCGCGGCGCCAGTGATGCCTTCGGCGCGAACACGCCTTGAGGCGTCTTTCAAAATCTTCCCATGGACTTCGACTTTGTGCTCGGGCTGATAACGCATAGCTCATTATAGGATGCTGCCGATCATCTCACCGTGGAATATCTGCTTCCCATGGCACCGGTGGAAAGAAATTCTGCATCCATAGGATTATGTACATAATCCTATGCGAGCAAGGAGGCTCAAATGTCGTCGCAAACCATCTTTCAAATGCAACTCGTTTTAGGCTATGTCGCGTGGCTGCTCTGCTTCCGTGTGTACATCCTGCCCAGACTCAGGTCGATGGACCGGTTCGAAGCTCACCGCGCCATCGCTACTCTGCACAGCTTTCGTTTCTTCGGGCTGGTCTTCATCCTTCCAGGCATCGTCAGCCCTAATCTGCCGGCTAGCTTTGCCGCGTTCGCCGCCTACTGGGACCTGGCAACAGGGGTGCTGGCCATGCTGGCGCTTCTCACGGTAAGGATACGCCCGCTCTTTTGGCTGTTAGTGGTCGCCTTCAACCTGGTTGGGACGGCGGACCTCATTCTCGACTATTACCACGCCGTCCGAATCGGGCTTCCTGCTATTGCGGGGCAGTTGGGCCTCACATACGGAATCCCGATCATCTACGTGCCCATCCTGATGATCACGCACGTCGTCGCACTCTATTGGCTGGTGCGTCCTCAGCCCAAAACGGCGCGGGCGCTCGCCAGCGTTGCGGCCGCGGCTTAGATCGGATTACGCAGCGCGTGCTGCGTTGTCTTATGGGAATGGTTTACTGTCGCCGGGACCTACGCCGGCCGTGGCGTCCCGGCTTTTCGACGCCGGAAATAATAGCGCACGATCAAGCTGAGGATGAACCAGGCAGCGCCAAGCGTGCCCTTCAGCGTGCCGCTGATCTTCGATTTTCCGATACGCGGATGGTAGCTTACCGGAACTTCAATCACGCGGAATCCAGCGAGGGCGCCTTTAAGGATCATCTCAACTGCCCAGCCATACGTAGTCTCTTCGAGGGCGAGGGCACGTAGTGCATCAGCGCGGGCGGCGCGAAACGGACCGAGATCACTGATGTCCACTCCATACAAAAGCCTGATCAGGCTTGCGGCCAGACGATTCCCGAACACCTGATGCCAAGGCATAGCCCAGGCAGAACGCAACTTCTTCACCCGCGAACCGAGCACGATGTCCGCACGCCCCTTGATGATCGGTGCTAAGAGAATCGGCAGTTCTGAGGGCCGATCGCTGTAATCGCCGTCCAAGAACACAACCACGTCAGGGGAGTTCGCGGTGGCCAGACCCGTGAGGCACGCCCGCCCATAGCCGCGGCGCGGTTCCTGAACCACGCAGGCTCCCATTCTTGCCGCGATGTCTGGAGTACCGTCGCTTGAGTTGCTGTCCACAACGATGACCTCGGTCACGAGGTCCGACTGGATATCCGCTAAAACGCGCGCAATCGCCAGCGCCTCGTTGTGAGTAGGGATGATGATGGACACTCGCACGTGAAGTTGGACCGATCACCACCACGGCGACGATGGCCAGCGTTGCGCCAGCCAGGCGTCAACACCCCATTTTCGTCCGGCGCGTCCGATCGCGAGCCCAAGCGTTGCCACCACGGGAACCAGCAGCTCCCAGATCCATGAGGTGCCCCACTCCGAAACCCAAAGGCTGCCGAGGTACAGAAAAGCCACAAACGCAACTGGCCGCGTTAGCAGACCGATGACGAGCAGGATGCCAAGAGAGATCTCGGTCAAGGCTTGCATAGGAGCCGCCATCGCGGCGTGGCTCGCCACTAGCCCCTCTACCGCTTTCCACACGGCTGGCGAATGACCTTTCTCAATGTAGTAGTTGATCAGACTCGCATAACTCGCCGGTCTGTAGAGGCCTTTACCCAAATTCTCGAAGAAGACCGACACTAACATCGCGCCGATCGTCACGCGCACGATTGCCAAACCGTTTGCTGCCTGCGGTTGGTGCGCCGATCTGGTTGCTTCACTTCGCGGTGAGGTTGCTATCGTTGTCATGGTGAACCTCGTTCAGTGGATGCTATACCAGATTGGAAATATTCGACAAACTCTACGAAGCTCCGCGCGCCAAAAACCGGTTGGATCTCGACGGCATCTCAGAGCGAAATGGATAGCAGTTCAACTTTGAGGAAGTAAATCCTCGAAGTGAAGACGCGAGTAGAAGCGCGTAGTGCACCGCCGTATATTAAAAAAATTGACACTACTGGATTAGCGAGTCGGTATCGACGAACGGCCTAGGCTTCGCCCACTCGCCATTAGTTTTGCCATAAATGATTGATCCCCGGGATTGCTACTGATGGTGTCCGGCGATCTTCAGTCACAAGAGCTAACGATTTTCAGATCGGGTATCGGGCACGGTATAGCCCAACCGATTTCCCATCCAGCCTTCGAGTCGGTCCAATCGAAAAAGACGTATACGTTGTTGTCGTAATCAAATTCTACGCAATAGGCTCCGTCCACGCCGTCAATTCGTGCCGCTACTACCACCATAACGTGCCACTTGGCGACTTCTGTCACCACGCCTGTGGTTCCGTCTCCGGGAAGCGCGTCGGATAGGACGACCTGCTGACCGAACTTCAATGCCCTCATATCCATCATGACTCATCTCACCCGGCGCGGCGATCTTCAGTCCCAAGAGTTTAAGCGGACAATTTCCACGGTCCGCACTCATAAGCACCGAGGATGTCCCAACGCCCAAGCGGACCGTCCGGTCCGTAACACTGCGTGCCGTTGGTGTCGAAGTGCGGAGGGAGGCTGAATCATTATGAAGACTTTGGCGGCCGTGAATTACGCGAGGCCAGTTACCAAAGGACCTGCACTTCCGCTTCAGCCACAGTTACCTTCGTAACTTCCCCTTCTCGTCAGCTTGCCCTAAGCTTTCCGGCGAACTGGAAAGGCTCCTCATCATGTACGGGATGGAAGCTCAGTTTGGAATGTTCCCAGGGAAACCAGTACCTCGCGTCAAAGCGTCCGACATCAAAGCTGTGTGGAAGCTAGGTCAAGAGGCGAAAGCTAGAAGTTCGGGAACTGGAGCTGTGGGTATCGGCGATGGCTACGTCAAGCTCGTTTGCAGTCCCGGAGCCAACATTACCGCTGTCTCCTGGCGCGGCATGAGGCTCGGGATGCTGATGACACGCCTCGGAAAGCAAGATGCTTGGCCTCCCGACTTCCTCTTCTCGATCTACGCGAGACTTCCGCTCAAGTGGTGGGCATTCGGTGAGTCGCATCGTACGCTGTGTTTTAGGTCACCGAGAGTTCCTCTCTCCTCCGGTCCGGGTGACACTAAGTGACACTAACTGGAGCGAACAGGGGAAACGGTATAGACAGAAGCCTGTGAAACAAGATGCTTGCGAACCCGCATGAACACAGGCTAAGATCGCTATCTGTAAGAGTCAGCATGACTTGGTGAAACGAAGGGAATTGATCCACTCTCTCCGCCATACTTTTATTTGTTTTAGATCGGCGCGAGTGAGCTAAGGTCGCTCGTCAACGCTCGCGGTGGTGAAGGCGGATCGCCTCCCAAATTGCAGGAGTTGCGGATCGACTGCTGGTGCGGGTGACTCCTGATGTTCTTTGCAATCTTCGCGACATCCCATTCGGAACAGATTCTCTTCGCGTTCGTTATCGAGCGCGCGGCAAAGCTCGGCAACCAAGACCAAAAGCCTAACTGAATCCCTCTCTTTTACTCACTTGTTCGGCCAGGTGCGTTTGATGTGGGGTCATTTGGATGATCCCCCCTTTGGAAGTATTTACGGATGTCCCCACTCTACTTGCCGGTGAAGGCCTCCGTCTGTGCAATATCGCTCACGTTGCGAACAGGGTGCACTTGGCGTCACAAAGGCATCCACGTAGTTCTTATTGGGTGGGTTAGGATGATCCGGCATGCTCAGGCAAGCGCTGGATCGTATCGCCAACAGAGCGGAGTTTTTCCAGAGACAGCTCCAGCGAGCGACGCTCTTCTTCTGCATCGAAGCGTGCGTGCTGTTGTTCCAGACCCCAGAGTCCGGATCGCATGTTCGATTGCGCGGCGCTCCTCGGGATGCAGGTCTGGCATCATGCGAAGCTTTTCAAGACGATCGACGATCGCATCCTGAGCGGAGGTAATGCGGCTCAGCAGTTTGGATTGCTCAAGCTCGGTGAGGGCGGAGTTGTATCGCGAAACCCAGTCTTCCTGTTGATAGCCTTCCGCCATGACGGCGATTATAGACGGTTTGTCACGGTTCGTGTCAGATTCCACTTTGGTGTTGTCCTGATTGCATCGCGCTAAAACAATTGCGCTCCTATCGGCAATCTCGCCCTGCCTGTAGAGCGCATACGGCGCAATGGCAGGCTTATATACCAACTTACAAATGCGGGCCTACAGTGTCGACGTTACAGACGTTCTTGCGCGGACGGTTTACGGTTGCTGATGTGAAATGGCTAGATCGTATTGCGAGGGACAGAAGGGCAGAGAAAGCGCATCGAAAAACTGACGAATGGGGTTGACTAATAATGAAAACGAAGATGATTACATTTCTGATGGCGGCAGCGGTGATGGCATCCGCGGAGAGTTACGAGCAGCGGCTGAACGACTCAACCGTCGTGCTGCGCGAGATGTCGCATGCGTCGGACAAAGGTATCCCCCAGGACTTGCTGCAGAAGGCGCAATGCGTCGTGGTAGTGCCTGGTCTGAAGAAGGTGGCATTTATTGGCGGGGGAAAGTACGGGCGCGGCTACGCTTCGTGTGAAACCAGAAAAGGGTGGAGTCCGCCGGCCGCGGTCAGAATCGAGGGCGGGAGTTTTGGCCTTCAACTTGGTGGTTCGTCGACAGATGTCATCATGCTGGTGCTCAATGAGGGCGGCATGAAGAAGCTGCTGTCGGATAAATTTACGCTGGGTGGCGAAGCCGCCGCCGCTGCGGGACCGGTAGGACGGAACACCAGCGCGGATACCGACGTTCTGATGAAGGCCGAAATCCTTTCGTGGTCCCGATCACGCGGCGTTTTCGCGGGCATATCTTTGGAAGGTGCTACTCTCCGTCAGGACCAGGACGAGAACGCGAAACTTTACGGAAAGCCGCTGACCAACGAGGAAGTTCTCACGGGCACGGTGAAACGGCCGGCAACCGCGGCTCCGTTCCTGGCGCAGCTGGAGAGATTTTCGGGTAAGGGAGTTCCGCCCAAAGTTGTTCCGGCCAAGAGCCATCAGCCCGCACCTGTGCAGAATAATCAGGAGACCGCTTCCGTCTCGGCGCAAGATAATTCCAGTAGCTCCGCAGGCGTTGCCGCCGACAATACGGCGAACAACAAAAGCGATCAAGCGGGTTCGGGAGTGACGTCAGGGCAACAAGGGAATGGCAAGAGTGACGTTCAACTGGCCGCAAACATTCGGCATAGTGTTGTGGCTGACAGCTCGCTTTCCACTTACGCGCACAACGTCAAGATTGTTGTGCAAAATGGCGTGGCTACGTTGAAAGGGCCGGTGCGGACTGAGGACGAGAAAGATGCGGTCGAAGCGAAGGCTGCCGCAGTGGTCGGGCAAGATCACGTAGTCGATCAAATGCAGGTAGCGTCGCAGTAATTTGAAGTCGATGGAAATTTCATCAGCTTGCTGCGTTTCCCCGGCACCTCGGGCGAGACGTAGCAAGCTACGTTTCTACAGATTGGGTTAGATGCGTTGCCTACTCTCCGGCTTTGGGAGTGGTTGCACTCGGGTCCGCTTCCACTGTCACTTGTACCTTAGCGCCTACTTTGAGGCGAACCTCGTTGCCATCCTCATCCGTGAGGGCGTTCGCAATGCGAATTTCTTTATACAGGTCGTCGCCCCCGTCGACTGCGATCTGAGCCTTTTCGGGCTCGGCCGGAGTTAGAGGGGGGACGATTTTCTCAACCGTTGCGGGAAGAGTGGTACTCACGTTCTCGGTCATGGAATGCTCCTGAACTAGGGATGCTATGAGGAAATTTTAGCATGGAAGTGCAGCTTGGAAGCGGTTGAGCGGCTTCACGTCTATCTACGAATAATTGCAGCCTGATCCATCCTCGCGGTAATTTCTTTTCGGTGCGCCGGCCGCTCGCGGGGGCAACACTTCGCGCTTTGAGGCCCTCTTAACAACCTACTTATGCCTATTGATTCTGGACCGGCAAAGACGTCCCCAATCACTAATGCGGCTTTCTCGCGCGAAGAATGGAACATGGCCGATGCGATGGCGAGTGACAGACTCGCCAGAGTCGAGGCAATGGCTACGGCTGCTGATCTGGAAGAAGCGGAGATTCTGCACGCGTCCATCAAAGCTGGGTCGGTCGCCCAAATAGTAGTAGCAGCGGTCGCCGTGATCGGGCTGCTGTACGTTTTGAAAATCGTGGCGGTGACTGCGCTTACCGCGATGCTCTTAGCTTTCATGCTCGAGCCCGTGGTGTACGGGCTGAGCCGAATTCACATTCCGCGTCCGGTCGGAGCGCTATTTTCAGTTGTGATGATGTTGGCACTGGCCGCTGGCCTGACTCATTTCTTCTATGGCCGGGCGGTCGATTTTTCGACCGAGTTGCCGAAATACTCGGGGAAGATCCACGCCGCGATCGGTACCTTCCAGACACAAACTGACAAGATTGAAGAAAGTGCACGTTCGGTGATGGCCTCTTCCAAAGCAGAAAAGCGGCCGCTGCCAGTGGAGATACGAGATTCGCCGGGTTTGTCGGGAGTCATTTCGGCGGGCAGTGGAACCCTAGGCGACGTTCTCCTGGCCGTCAGCTTCATGCCATTTCTGGTGTACTTCATGCTGTCGTGGAAAGACCACGCGCATTCTGCAACCGTGCGCCTCTTCCCCAAGGAGCATCGACTGGCAGCACATCGCACGGTGGGGAGAATATCGGCGATGATCCGGCGTTTCATTGTCGGAAGTGTCCTTGTGGGCCTGGCGAATGCGGTGATCAGCAGCGTGGTGTTCTGGAGGTTGGGTATTCCATATTTTTATTTCCTGGGTACGATCAGCGGTTTCGCGAGTTCGATTCCGTCGCTGGGAGTCTTCCTGGCGCTGCTTCCGCCTTTAGCGGGAGGAATCGGAGTTTTGGACAAGACCGGAATTCTGATTGTTGTCATCGCGGTGGTAGGGCTCCACATTGTCAGCATTAATGTCATCTTTCCGCAGGTGGTGGGAAAGCAATTACGCTTAAATCCTCTTGCTGTGACGTTGGCGCTGCTGTTTTGGGCCTGGATCTGGGGTGCGATGGGCCTTTTGTTGGCCGTCCCACTAGTCGCTGCGACCAAAATTATTTGCGATTACATCGATTCGCTGCGCGGGCTGGGAGCTTGGCTGGGCGACTGAAAGGGTAAATGGCCGCGCTCAGAGCGAGCCTAGGTTTAAGGTTTGGCTTCCGCCACGGTAGCCGAACATCCTGCCCGCTCTGGAGCGCTAACCTCGGATGCTCGGTCGAGCGGATGAGTTTTATCTGAAAAGCGAAGGGATTCTTATTTTCACACTGCGATGCCCGACTGCAGCCGTGACGTAGGCGGCTGGTGATCTGCCGCGTCGATCACGAGGGCCATGACTTCGCCCAGAGATGCGAATTCCAGGTCATAGAGCAATCCGGCACGATCCAGGTCACGCCTGACGGAAGGGTGCGGATTGAACAATTTCAGTCGAATGACAAATTCACGTGCCCAGCGCTGCAGTGAGGCCAGCATAGTTAATCCTATGCCCGCAATGACGCTCACTTTCGACAGGTCGATCACCATGACCCGAAGGGCTGCGTGCCTTGTTACGGCATCACAGAGCTGGAGGGCGTCATCGTTAGTTAGGATCATGCCTTCGCATTCGACAATAGCGGCTTCGCCAACGGTATCCACATTCACGATCAGCATGTCATCCATCCTTGTTGTTACAAAAGCAGGTTGAGTGCCAAAAGGGCCGTCGTTATGTTTCTTCGAGCTAGAGTGCCGATGGAGGTTGATACGGCAAAGTTGACTCGAAGACCGAGCAAATTCGCGATACAGAGAACACTGTATGAGGCGCCGCTCACAAGAATTTCTTCCTGAAGCTAGAACCTTCTTCGGCCGGTTTGGATGTTTCTCCTCCCAGCCCTTCTGATTCCTTTTCGTCCAGCATCGGTTTCCTGGCTGAAGGATTAAGACCGCGCTCCAAGTTGGACATCAGTAGCCGCAGGATCTCGTCACCAGCGTTCAATGAGGCGCGTAGCTTCGCACTGGCAGTGATTGCCTTCTGATAGGCTTCGCGAGCCTGGGTCAGATTGTGAAGCTGTTCGATGACCTGGCCAGCAATGTTACGGAACCGTTCCGCAGCGGAGCTGTATCGACTCATGTTTCCCCTGCCGGAGACCGGCGGGATCTCGCGGGGGTCGTCGGCGGGGGAGTCTTTGACGAATTTCGAACTGTGCCAACTCATGGATTATTCATTCTGGCAGGAGCCGCCGTGGGGGCGATATCGGGCAAAGTCCGTAATGTGAAGACGGTAGTCGAGCCTGCGATGTTCCCATTTTTATCCCTTCGGGAGACGGCTGATTCCTCTCTTTGAGGCGTCAGGTTTTGCGCTCGCCCCGGCGGCGGCCATCCGAGCCGCCCTAATGAAAACCGAGGAACGGACGATAAGTAGCTAGAGAAGATTCAGCGGACGACCGTTTGCGGCGAGACGTGGAACTGCTCATGCAGGGTTCCGTCGAGAGGCCGAGGCGCAGCAGGGCAGCCAACCTGCGAGCCCAACGGAATCCACTTTCGGCATGGAAAGGAGTGGCAGGGATGAGCGACGACAGCGATATTGTCCAGGACTTTCTGGTTGAGAGTTACGAGAACCTGGACAGGTTGGACCGGGAGTTGGTTGGTTTGGAGAAAGACCCAAACGATCGCGACGCGCTGGGGAGCGTGTTTCGAACCATCCACACCATCAAAGGCACGTGCGGATTCTTGGGCTTCAACAAGCTGGAGAAGGTGGCGCACGTTGGAGAGAATCTGCTGACACGACTTCGGGACGGGCAGCTGACCCTCAATCGCGAAATCACGACTGCGTTGCTGGGCATGGTGGACGCGGTCCGCCAGATGCTCGGCAGTATCGAAGCCAGCGGAGAGGAAGGAGAACGCGACGACAGCCAGCTGATTGCGACGCTGACTCGCCTGCAGCAGCCGCCCGAACCGCCGGCGAAGAGCGATGCTGCCGTTCCTATTGCGGAGAGCACTTCCGAAGGCGCCACGCCGCCCGCGTCGATCGGCGACATTCTGATGCAAACCGCCGGCGTCACCTCGGCGGAGATCCAGCTTGCGACCGAGAAGCAGAACGAAGGTGATCCCCGGCGCCTGGGCGAGATTCTGGTGGAACAGGGCGCGGTCCGGCCAGCGGATATTGTGGACGCGCTTCGCATTCAGCAGTCGTCGCGTGCCCACGGAGCAGCTTCCGATAGCACTATCCGGGTTGATGTCGGATTGCTGGACAAAGTCATGAATCTTGTAGGCGAGTTGGTTCTGGCGCGGAATCAGGTTCTGCAATTCGCCGGGCGCATGAAAGACACCAGTCTTCTTGCCGCCGCGCAGCGCCTGAACCTGATCACGACCGAACTGCAGGAGGGCGTGATGAAGACCCGCATGCAGCCGATCGGGAACATCTGGGGACAGTTCCCGCGCACGGTACGCGATGTGGCGCTGAGTTGCGGCAAGGAAGTGGCCATCGAGATGGAGGGCAAAGAAACCGAACTCGACAAAACCATTATCGAGGCGATCAAGGATCCTCTCACCCACCTGGTACGCAATTCGGTAGACCATGGGATCGAGCTTCCCGAGGATCGGGTGAAGGCGGGCAAGGATCGAGCTGGCCGCCTGAGTCTGCGCGCTTTTCACGAGGGCGGGCAGGTGAATATCGAGATCAGCGACGATGGCGCGGGGCTGAATGTTGAGCGCATACGCAAGAAAGCAGTGGAGCGCTCGCTAATCAGCGCCGAACAGGCAGGCCGCATCAGCGAGCGGGAAATCTTCAACTTAATCTTCTTGCCTGGATTCTCCACCGCGCAGAAGGTGACCAACGTTTCGGGTCGCGGTGTGGGCATGGATGTGGTGAAGACGAACGTGGAGAGGATTGGCGGCACAGTGGACGTTCAGTCCACTCCAGGGCGGGGCACGACGGTCCGGGTGAAGATCCCGTTGACGTTGGCCATCATTCCGGCGCTCGTCGTGACTTGCGGCGGAGATCGTTATGCCATTCCCCAGGTGAGCTTGCTCGAACTGGTGCGGCTTAAAGCCGATCAGGTGAGCAAGGGCATCGAGTTGGTTCATGGGGCACCTGTCTACCGGTTGCGCGGACGTCTTCTGCCGTTGGTATATCTCAACCGGGAGCTGAAAGTAGCGGGGGAAACGCGTGCGGCAGAGAGAAATGATGGAGCCATCAACCTTGTGGTGGTGCAAGCCGATGAGCGGCAATTCGGGCTGGTGGTGGATCAGATTAACGACACCGAAGAAATTGTGGTCAAGCCGCTGCGCAAGCAGCTCAAGACGGTCAAGACCTTCGCCGGATCGAGCATCATGGGAGACGGGAAAGTAGCGCTCATTTTGGACGTGCTGGGGTTGGCGCAGCGCGCGGGTGTGGTGACGGAAACCAGGGAGCGCGCCCTCGCGGAGAAAGTCGCAGAAGCGGTTGTGAGCGGAGGAGAAAAGCAAACCTTCCTGCTGTTTGCCGGCCCGGGCGATTCCCGCATGGCCATTCCGCTCAGCACGCTGGCGCGGCTCGAGGAGTTTCCCGTAGCGCAGGTGGAAATGTCGGGCAGCCAGTGGGTGACGCAGTATCGGGGGCAGATCCTGCATTTGATTCGTCTCAATGTGGTTTTGGAGGAACGACGCAACAAACTGCGTGCCTTGCAAGGTCCGCCGACGCTCGATTCAAAGCCGATTCAGGTACTGGTGCTGCACCACGAGGGCCGGTTCTTTGGCCTGGTGGTGGAACGGATTTTGGACATCGTCGAAGACCGGGCGGAAGTGAAGTCGCCAGCCACCCGGGCAGCGGTTCTCTATTCGGTTGTGATCGGGGACAGGGTTACGGAATTGCTCGATATCCCGGCCATTCTGGGAAGCGCTGACGTGACCCCTGTGCGAACCAGACCTGCGATGAGGGCGGAGGCAACGAACTAAAGCATGGCCCACGCTTCGCAGTTTTGCGCTTTCTACATGGAAACGCCGGGCGCGGTCCGGGCGGGACGATACGCGGTTACCGTCTGGATAGAAACATGGTTTCGATTCGGAAGGTTCGAGGAGCAAAGCAAATGAGAATCACTCTGGGAAAGAAATTGGGTTTCGGCTTCGGCGTGATCCTCGCTTTGATGGTCTTCAGCGCCGCCATGGCCTATTTGCAAGCGGCCAGCATCCGGCAAAGCCAGAATGCGACCTTCGAATTACGCTTTCCCTCCATTAAGGCAGTGAGAAGCTTGCAGCGCGATCTGAACCAGACGGCGAACAAGGGACGCCAAACCCTGCTCTCAGCGGGAGATCAAACACGCAGGGACGAGGCCAAAAAGTTGTTTGACGAAGCCTGGGATGAAGTTGCGGCGGATGTGGCCACGATGGACGCTCTGGCGCCAAAGTGGACCCTCCAGGCGAATCGCGATCGCCTGCAAGACCTCAAGAAAGAACTTTCCGGCTTGCGTGCGGCGCAGGAAACGGCAATGGCCCACTCGGGCAGCGGGGAACGCGATGCGCTGGTCAAAGCGGGCAACGAATTCACCGATCAGGCAACGAGTTCGCTCGATGTGAGCAAGAAGATCATGAGCGCGATGGAGGATTCGTTTGTCAAACTTCTGGACAAAAACCAGGAAGACATTGTGCTGGCGAACCGCTCGCTGAATCTGACCATGGCCTTGAGCACCTTGGCGGCGCTGGGCGTCGGAATTTTCGTAGCAGTGTTTCTAAGCCGCGGCATCGCGAGAGCAACGCAGTCCATTCTGGCGCAGGCGGAAGCCATTGCAGCCGGCGACCTGACGCGCGACGATCTGGAAATTCGCAGCCGCGACGAATTGGGCGACCTGACGAAGGCGATCAATAAGATGAGTGGCAGCCTCCAACGCATGATTCTGGCCATCACGCAAAATGCGGTTCAGGTAGGCAGCGCGAGCGAGCAACTGAATGCTACGAGCCAGCAAATCACCGCCAACTCCGAGGAAACCTCGGCCCAGGCCGAGGTAGTTTCAAAAGCTGCGCAGGCGGTGAGCCAGAATCTCCAGACGGTCGCCACAGGCGCGGAAGAGATGGGCGCCAGCATCAAGGAAATTGCCAAGAACGCCACCGAAGCGGCGAAGGTTGCGACGTCCGCGGTGAAGGTGGCCGAAACGACCACTGTGACCGTGTCCAAGCTCGGCGAATCGAGCACGGAGATTGGACAAGTCATAAAAGTTATCACCTCGATTGCGCAACAGACGAACCTGCTGGCCTTGAATGCAACTATCGAAGCGGCGCGGGCAGGCGAAGCCGGGAAAGGTTTTGCGGTGGTAGCCAACGAAGTGAAGGAACTGGCCAAAGAAACGGCTAAGGCGACAGAAGATATCAGCCGCAAGATCGAGGCGATTCAAGCGGACACAAAAGCGGCGGTTGAGGCGATCGCATCGATCAGCGGGGTGATCAATCAGGTCAACGATATCTCGGGCACGATTGCCACCGCAGTCGAAGAGCAGAACGCGACTACGAACGAGATGTCGCGCAACGTCAGCGAGGCGGCGCAAGGCAGCGGCGATATTACCAGCAATATTACCGGGGTCGCGGAAGCGGCTCAGAGCACGACCCGCGGAGCCAGCGACACTCAGAAGGCTTCGCAGCAACTGGTGGAGACCTCTACGCAACTCCGCCGTCTGGTCGAGCAGTTCAAGATTAAGGCGGACTACGGAAGTCACAACATAGCCAAAGCTCAAGCGGCGAAAAGCATGGCGGCTGCGATCGGGATGTAAGGGGGAAGGATTTTTGCTGGTTCAGCGCGGGAACGAGGAAAGAGGAAACGGTGTTCAATAACCTGAAGCTTACGCCGAAAATTGCGGGTTCGATTGCGATTACGCTGCTGATCACATCGAGCGTGGGCTTCTTCGTTACCCAGAACCGAATCAACACGCAAGTCCAGGACGCCTTTATTGACAAGTTGCGAAAGACCGACGGAATGGCGGGTGCGGTGCGCACCTATTTCTCGGCAAACGTGGATGTCTATGTTCCCAATCGCGAGTTTAAACAGGTGAAGCAGGTCCCGGTGGTGGTTGCGTGGAATGTTGCGAGGGATTACGCGGAATCGCAGGGCATGAAGTTCTCGACCCCGTCGCTGCATCCCCGCAACCCGCAGCACGCCCCGGATGAGTTTGAACGCGAGGCGCTCACCAGATTTGAGGGCAGCCCCGACCTAAAGGAATATTTCAAGCGCACGATGGCCGACGGTCAGGAGGTCATGCGCTATGCGCAGCCGGTGCGTTTGACCGCAGACTGCCTGATTTGCCACGGCGACCCTGCGGGAGAGAAAGATCCATTCGGCTATGCCAAAGAGGGCATGAAAGTGGGCGACTTGCGGGGGGCGTTCGTGGTTACTGCACCGCTGGCGGCAGTGCGGGAAGCCGCTTGGGGAAACAGTCTGGCGCTTTTGCTGTTGAGTGTCGTGGCCATGTTTTCGGTGGTTGCAGTTGTCTTTTTTCTGGTCCAGCGCTTCGTGGTTGTGCCGGTTGCGGAGGCAGCAGCGCTGGCAAACCACATCGCCAACAATAACCTGGCCGTCGCAGACATCAGGATTCGCGCTCACGACGAGATTGGCGATGCCGGGGCGGCTCTCAACAAAATGAAGAACAACCTTCATGAATTGATCCAGTCCATCGCAGGGTCCTCGCTGCACGTGAGCAGCGCGAGCGAGGAATTGAATACTACCAGCCAGCAGATAACCGCCAACTCCGAAGAAACCTCGGCCCAGGCGGAGGTAGTTTCGAAGGCCGCGCAAGCGGTGAGCCAGAACCTCCAGACGGTCGCGACCGGGGCTGAAGAAATGGGGGCCAGCATTAAAGAGATTGCCAAGAACGCCACCGAAGCGGCCAAAGTCGCAACTTCTGCCGTGAAAGTCGCGGAAAGCGCGAATACGGCGGTCTCGAAGCTGGGAGATTCCTCGGCGGAAATTGGACAGGTCATCAAGGTCATCACTTCGATTGCCCAACAGACCAACCTGCTGGCCTTGAATGCAACGATTGAAGCGGCGCGGGCGGGAGAAGCCGGCAAGGGCTTTGCTGTCGTAGCCAACGAAGTTAAGGAGCTGGCGAAGGAAACGGCGCGGGCGACAGAAGACATCAGCCGCAAGATCGAGGCGATCCAGTCTGACACCAAAGCGGCAGTGGATGCCATTGCGTCAATCAGCAGCGTCATCGATCAGATCAACAATATTTCCGGCACGATCGCCTCGGCAGTCGAAGAGCAGAACGCCACTACCAACGAGATGGCGCGCAATGTGAGCGAAGCAGCCCACGGCAGTGGAGAGATTACCAGCAACATTTCGGGCGTGGCGGAGGCGGCCGAGAGCACAACGCGCGGAGCCAACGATACACAAAAGGCTTCGCAACAACTGGTGGAGACTTCGAACCAGCTGCGCCGTCTAGTTGAGCAGTTCAAGATCGCTACGATCGAGAATTGCGATTCGGACGCAGCCACTCAAAAGAACAGCCGTGCGGCGCACGCAGGCTTGTAAGAACTTTCGCCAAAACTTTCAGTGGGCTCGCTGCGACATCAGAGGTGAACGAGGGACCGGGATGCAATGGACAATTAAGAAGCGTTTGGCCGCCTTGACCGTTAGCGGGTTGGCTTTTGTGGTGGGCGTGGGCGCGACCGGATATTGGGGGATCACATCGGTCGAGAAAGCCACCGCCCAAGTGGCGGCTACCGGCATGGCGATTCGCAGTCACATCGAAGCCGGCACTTACAACGATATGACCCGAGAAGATATTTCCGCCATCTTCGCGAAAACCGGGCAGGAGCAGCAGGACAACGTCGATAATCTTGCGCTGCATTCCAAAATGCTGGCGCAGGACATTGCTGCAGCGCGAGGTTTCGTAACCGATCCTGCGATTCAGTCGGCGCTCGACGAAGAAGGCCGGCTCGTGGAACAGTATCTCACCGCGGGCGACGCACTTGCGAAAGCAATCGTGCGGGAAGGTTCGAAAGCCGATTCTGGGCCCTCCCTGCAACTTTATCGCGGTGTCCAGGAAAAGATCGAGGACTGCAGCGACCAACTGGAGCAAAGCGGAAAGCAGGCCGTCGTGAACGCCGCCAGCAAAGCGAAGCGGGCTACGCGCGCCATGTTTGCCATGTGCGGAATGTCGCTCCTGCTGTTATTGGCCGTGGCCACGCAAGTCACCCTCAGCATCACCCGGCCTCTGGATGCATTTTCCACCAAGTTCAGGGCGATGGCGGAAGCAAACGACCTCACCGCCCGGGTCGATCAACAGCGCCAGGACGAGATTGGACAGTTAGGCGGGTGCTTGAACATGTTTGTGGAGAAGGTCCACGACCTCTTGACCGAGATCGCGGCCACGGCCCAGCATGTTTCTGGAGCGAGCGAGGAACTCAGTGCCACGAGTCAGCAAATCACGGCGAACTCTGAAGAAACGTCCGCCCAGGCGCGCGTAGTTTCCCAAGCTACGCAGCAGGTTAGCCAGAACCTCCAAACGGTCGCGACCGGGGCTGAAGAGATGGGCGCCAGCATCCGGGAAATCGCCAAGAACGCCACTGATGCGGCGACGTTCGCAACCTCCGCGGTCAAGGTCGCCGAAACCACGACTGCGACCGTGTCCAAGCTGGGAGATTCCTCTACCGAGATTGGACAGGTCATCAAAGTCATCACTTCGATAGCGCAACAAACCAACCTCCTGGCCTTGAATGCAACCATTGAAGCGGCGCGGGCGGGAGAAGCCGGCAAAGGCTTCGCTGTCGTAGCCAACGAAGTCAAGGAACTGGCGAAGGAAACGGCGCGGGCGACAGAAGACATCAGCCGCAAGATCGAGGCGATTCAGTCTGACACCAAAGCGGCGGTGGATGCCATCGTGTCGATCAGCAGCGTCATCGATCAGATCAACAATATTTCCGGCACGATAGCCACGGCCGTCGAGGAACAGAGTGCCACCACGAAAGAGATGTCGCGCAATGTGAGCGAAGCGGCGCAGGGCAGCGGAGAGATTACCAGCAACATTGCGGGGGTCGCGCAGGCGGCGCAGGGCACGTCTCGCGGATCGGCGGACACTCAGAAGGCGGCCCACGAACTCGTCCAAATGTCATCACAATTGCGCCGTCTGGTCGAGCAGTTCAAGCTCAGCGCCAGCGACAAAGGGAACGGCAGCGAAAGCAGCGCACCGTCGCTTGAACCGGTGCAGAGCAAGGCGGCGCATGCAGGCTCGTAAGATCTGTGCGCAGGTTAATGCGTTCGCAGGGTCGCTCCAGAATGCTTGCACCTCCCGTACGCAGAAGCGATGCTTCGACTGCGGAGTGGACGGAGACGCTTTGCCATGAATCCCATTCGCATCCTGGTGGTCGATGATTCGGTGGTGATTCGCAAGCTGCTCTCGGACACATTGTCGGGAGAGCGCGGGCTCGAGGTAGTGGGTACGGCCAGCGACGGGCGGATCGCTCTGGCGAAGATTCCACTGCTCAAACCCGACCTGATTACGCTCGATATAGAAATGCCGGGAATGGATGGCTTGGAGACGCTGGCAGGGGTACGCAAGTTGTATCCCCGGCTGCCGGTCATCATGTTCAGCACGCTCACCGAGCACGGGGCGGCTGCGACTCTGGACGCACTTTCGCTGGGCGCGTCGGACTATGCCACAAAACCAAGCAATACGGGAAATCCCGCGGTTGCCATCGAGCGCGTTCGCGCGGAATTGATCCCCAAGATCAAAGTGCTTTGCGGCGCGGGCCCGTTGAAACTCCTGCCGCTTCCAGTGTTCTCTGCCACGCCGAAGCTTCCAATGCGCTCGAATGCCCGCATCGAAATTGTGGCGATCGGGACCTCGACGGGTGGTCCGAATGCGCTGGCAGAGGTCTTGCCGCGCATCCCCAATGACTTTCCTGTCCCCATCGTTGTGGTGCAGCACATGCCGCCAATTTTTACCCGCTTGCTGGCCGAGCGACTTGCCAGTCGCTCCAGCATCCCTGTCGAAGAGGGGAGCGCAGGTGTACTTCTGGTCCCTGGCCGCGCCTGGATTGCGCCGGGAAATTTCCATATGAATGTGATCCATGCCGGCATGCATCGGCGTCTCAGCTTGAATCAGGGACCGCCGGAGAATTCCTGTCGTCCAGCGGTGGATGTGTTATTTCGATCGGTGGCGGCGGCCTACGGGCCCAACGTACTTGGGGTTGTGATGACCGGAATGGGCTCGGATGGTGTGCTCGGCGCGCGCGACATTCGGCAGGCCGGAGGAAATGTCATTATCCAGGATGAAGCATCCTCCGTGGTGTGGGGAATGCCCGGCCTGGTGCATGCCTCGGGGCTCGACGATGCCGCCTATCCCCTCGATCGCTTAGCCACCGAGATTACCCACCGCGTGCTGCAGAGCCGCAGTTCTCGCACCGGCGCCGGCTTGAAGAGTTATGCAACCCTGGAGCGACCCGCGAAATGACCATCGTCAGCCAAACCGCAACTCCGCCTCTTGCCTCCGCTCATAAAGCCGAGACCGTTGACCCTGTGTTCCGGCAAATTCGTGACTTGGTCTACAAAGTTTCAGGCATCTACAAAGCGGAAGAGAAAATTTACCTTCTCGCCGACGGCTGTGGACGGCGCATGAAACAACTGGGAGCCAGAACCCCGCGAGATTATTGGGAGCATCTCACGGCGAACCCGAACCGAGATGGCGAACTTCGCCAGCTGCTGAATGAAATTACCATCGGCGAGACTTGCCTGTTCCGCAGCCAACCGCAGCTTGACGCCTTGCGAAAAGTCATCCTGGCAGAAATCGTGACCGAAAAAACCAAACAGATCACCAAGCGGCTGCGTATTTGGAGCGCGGGCTGCTCGACCGGCGAAGAATCCTACACTCTCGCCATGAACCTGCTTGAAGAGAGGGACCGTTTGCTCCAGGGTTGGACGATCGAAATCCTCGCCACCGACCTGAACGACCGTTCTGTCGAGACCGCCAAAGCCGGCATCTATGGCGACTACGCGCTGCGCAACACCAGCGATTACTACAAGCGGAAATATTTCACGACTGTCGATGAAAGGAAACTCCAGGTACGTCCGGAGGTGAAAAAGCTGGTCACTTTCAGCCGGCTGAACCTGCAGGACGACTCCAAGATGCTTTTCATGAAGGGCATGGATCTGGTGTTCTGCTGCAACGTGCTGATCTATTTTGACGGCGTCTCCAAGGCGAAGGTCATCAACCATTTTTTCAGCAACCTTAATTTTGGCGGCTATTTTTTTCTGGGAACCTCGGAATCACTGATGAAGTTGAATGATCAGTTTCACCTGATCCATTTTCCAGGAACCATCGCGTACTGGAAACCGTCGCTGAGCAGTGGCAAACTATGAAGCAATCTCTGGTCTCAACGATCCGTGAACGTGTGCAGCATATTGAAACCATGCCCGCCATTCCGGCAGTCTTTCTGCCCTTATTGAAATTGCTGAGCAATTCCGAGCAGGAAGTGAAGGTGGACGAAGTGGTGCGCCTGGTGTCTTACGACAACACCATTGCGGCGCAATGCCTGCGCGTAGCCGCTTCACCACTATTCGGACTGGCACAGTCGCCCAAATCCATCAAGGGAGCGGTGCTTACTTTGGGCCTGCGCCGCGTCGAAACCATATTGCTCACTTGCTGCCTAGGGCAGGCTTTCCCGGCCAGAAAGTGGGTGCTGGATCCGGCGGTATTCTGGAGGCATTCGCTGGGATGCGCCATGGTCTGCCGGAAGTTCAGCGAGAAGTTGGCCGCGGCGGACGGTGAGAAGGCGTATATGGCGGGGCTGCTGCATGACATAGGATTTATGGTGAACAGCCTGGCTTTTCCTGGCGAATTCGCGACGGCAATGGCGCGCGCTTGCCAGGAAGAGATTTCGCTGGGCGAGGCGGAGCAGGCGACTATGGGCTTCACCCATTGCGAGAGTGGGATGGCCCTGGCGGAAAAATGGAAGATGGCCGACGATATCGTCGAAGTGATCGCCCACCACCATGCCATTGAGCGAAGTCAGAAGGCGCAGCCCCTGGTGGCCTTGGTGCACCTGAGCGACCTTCTGTGCCGCATGCGCGGCCTGGGTTATGGATACTACGAGCGGCGCATGGTGGACCTGATCGCAGATCCCGCATGGACCATTCTCTTGAAGGAACACCGCGATCTCGAGGGAGTAGACCTGGCGCGCTTCACCTTCGAGCTCGACGAGGGTGTGCAGGAAATCCACACTTTGGTCGCCACCGTATTCGGGAGCCCTGCCGCGCGCGCCTGAGTCTAGTTGCGCTGGAGATCGTCGGCAAAAGCTGGCTGTTGCGTGAAGGCGAACCATGCATCCGCTAGATGCTCAGCGACGAGATGCTTCCGAAAACCAACTTAGTAGATGGGCTTCGGCAAGCGAGATCTAGCCGTCGCGCCGTACGATCGCGCGGGACTACGGCAGGTGAACTCGATGGCTAGCTCTGAATCAGAAGCGAAATGACGATGGGCCTGCTTTCGAACAGCAGCCTGATCTCAAGGCCAGGGGAGTCTGCCCCCAAGGAGTGCAAACTATAATCGGTGCCGGTGACTACTGTAGGCGGGGAAAGCATACAACCTTCGGCGAGCCCGGAAATCTTGTTCTTGAAGTTACCCGCCACCATGTTACAAACTTCGCCGAGTGCGTCCGACACCTCAGGGCCGACTTTGCTCAGCTCGACGCCCAGCATCTTGGAAGTCATGAGTGCGGCCGCCTTCCCGTCGCACCGCACGCTTAGCACGCCGGACAACTGCCCTGCCAACCCCACCATGGCAGTAAATTCCGGCTTCACCGCTTCCGCGCTCGTGGGTACGGTCAGCGGGCAACCCAGCATCAACTCGAAGACTTCCCGCGTCGCGGTATCGAGCAATGGAATCCAAGTTTCGTGGCCCCCTTCGACAGCGCGCTGCTCGCCAACCGATTTCATGACTTACCTCCGAGGACAGGGACGACATGTTCCTTCACCTGCTCCGGCGTGAAAGGCTTGCGGATGTAGCCGCGCGCGCCGCAGGATAAGGCCTGGACCACATGAGACTCGCTGCCCTCGGTCGTAATCATGACTACGGGCACGTCTTTTGCGTTTGCGACCCCGGGAAGCTGTTTGATGAACTCCAGCCCGTCCATGACCGGCATATTGATGTCACAGAGGATCAAATCGACTGCGTTTGTCTGCAAGGCCGCAAGCGCTTCGGCCCCATTCCCGGCCTCAAGTACCGTAGTCAGGTCGATACCCGCCTGGCGCAGCGAGCGCTCGACGATCTTTCGCATCACGGAGGAATCGTCGACAATCAGAGCACGTATTGGCATAAGGCTGAACTCACTCTCCACTCAAGGCAAACGTCTGGTTGATTTGTTCTGCTCTTGGGAATATCGACATAGGGAGCCAGGACTTTAGGGATGGGGAACAATACAAAAAGAGGCTGAGCCAAGTCCCAGACCCGGCTCGCGGTTGACCATTGGGGGCGGATTACGTCTCACGTTAGTGAAACCGTTGTCGAATCTACAAGGAGGTGGTCTGATGAATCGCATTTTTCGGGCTTTGCCTTTGCTAGTGATGGCAGCGTTATCCATTCATTCTCCGGCACAGGTAAATCCCTACAAGGATCCTACGCCGGGGGTTTCGGGTTTCCGGGCGGAGGTGCTGGCTGAGGTCAGAGTGCAGGAAGATAAGTTCACGCGGCTGGCCGAAGCGATTCCCGCCGACAAGTACACTTGGCGCCCCAGCCCCGACGTTAGGTCCATCGCCCAGGTCTTTCTCCATGTGGCAGCGGCTAACTACAATCTTCCGAAACTGATCGGCACGCCACCGCCGGCGGGCATGGATGTCGCTAAGCTAGAAAAATCCACAACCGACAAGGCGAAGATCATTGGCATTCTCAAAGACTCATTCGCGCATGAGCGTGAGGCCATCGTGAAAATGCCGGATGCGGATTTGGAGAAGAGCCTGGACTGGTTCGGCGGCAAGAACACAGAACGAGGGATACTCCTGTTCATGACTCGCCATACCGCCGAACATCTGGGACAGTCGATCGCGTATGCACGGTTCATCGGCGTCGTTCCACCCTGGACAGAAGATCAGCAGCGCCAGCAAGCCCCGACACCGAAAGCGAAATGAACCAGACTATGCTTCGGTCGGCTGGGTGCTTGCCGAAGGCTGCGTAATCGAAATCAGGCCGCTGGCGTCCGGCGTCGTGTGCAGTCCGCACTCGGTTTTCTTGAACCCGGACCAGCGACCGGCTCGGGCGTCTTCGCCGGGCTGTACGCTTCGAGTGCAGTGAGTGCAGCCGATGCTGGGATAGCCGCGATCGTGTAAAGGATTGTAGGGAAGCGCGTGCTTGTGGATATAGCGCCAGACTTTTTCCGTGGTCCAATCGGCGAGCGGATTGATCTTGACCAGATGAAATTTAGCGTCCCACGCTACTTTGCGCGCTCCGGCTCGTTCGGAAGTCTGGTCCCGGCGGATGCTGGTTACCCACGCCCTCAACTGCGAAAGTTTCTCGCGCAGCGGCTCTACCTTTCTGAGATTGCAGCAGGCATCGGGATCGCGGCTCCAAAGTGCCAGCCCGTAGTCGCGTTCCTGTTCATCCGGCGTAAGTTCTGACTTGAGCCGTTCCACTTTGATCCCGTAGTGTTTTTCAATTCGTTCCATGAGACTGTAAGTCTCGGGAAATAAGAAGTCGGTGTCGAGGGTGAAGATGCGGACATTGGGCTGCACTCTCGCCGCCATATCGATGAGGACTACGCCCTCGGGTCCGAAGCCGGATGCAATTTCTACCGAGTCTCCGAATGTTACGAAGGCCCAACGCAGCACATCTTCAGGGCTCCACTGCTCTACGAACTGGTGAATTCTTTCCACGGTGTCTTTCATACTCCCTGCTCCTCATCTCCAATGCTCGAGTTGTGCGAAACGCTTGCTGCCTGCATTGCGAAGGTAGGTTCGCCCGAGGGCCAACAATTCCAGGCTCCGATCTCGGCCGTCGACAAGTGCGTGGAATGGCGAAGAACTTCTCCTATCACTAGCAGCGTTGGTGTGGGTAAACGGGGAGCGTCGCCGAGTTTCTCCAAAGTGGTCGCGAAGGTCTGTTCTTCTGAAGTTGTCGCCCGCGAAATGATGGCGCACGGCGTTTCGTCCTGCAGGCCGGCCGCACGGAGCTTGCGAACAATCTCCGAATAATGGTGGCCGGGCATGTAGATGACGAGGGTCGCTCCGGTCGCTGCAAGCGCGCGCCAGTTCGTTGCATCGGCGCCTGTGGCGGAATGTCCCGCCAGAAAAACCACGGCATGGGATGACTGGCGATGGGTCAAAGGAATTTGCGCGGATGACGCGGCCCCCAGGGCAGCCGTGATGCCAGGAACGATTTCGAACTCGACGTTGGCCTTACGCAGTGCGGAGATCTCCTCGCCGATACGCCCAAAAATAAGCGGATCGCCGCCTTTTAGGCGAACCACCTGCAATCCGGACGCAGCCAGACTCACCATCAGAAAATTGATTTCATCCTGGCTGATGTTCTTTTTTCCGCAACGCTTGCCCACGTTACGGATTTGCGCGTGGCTCGAAGCAAGCCCGAGTATTTGTGGGCTGACGAGATCGTCGTGCAAAACGACGTCGGCGTGTTTAAGCAGCCGCGCTGCCTTCAGCGTGAGCAATTCGGGGTCGCCCGGTCCGGCGCCGACCAGATAGACTTTGCCAGTCATACAGTGGCACCCTTCCCCTTTTTATTCGAGCTGATCGCGACCTCGCTTTCGAATGCGGCCTCACTCGCTAGAGATTGCAGAAGAAATCGCTTTCGTTCCGGATCAAGATCGCTGGCAAGAATCTTTCGCCTCGTTTCCCCTAGTCCTGCGACCCAATGGGCGTATCCCAATCCAAACTGCCGTTCCAATTGTTCGCGAAGTTTTTGAGCGAGCGACGGGCTCTGCCCTGAAGTCGAAATTGCAATCTGCAGGTCGCCGCGCTGAACCACGGCTGGATAATAGAAATCGCACTGCTCGGGAACATCTACCACGTTGCAAAGAATGCGGCGGGACTGGGCTTCAAGAAATATGAACTCGTTGATTTCCCGCGAAGACGTAGCCACTACAACCAGGAAGGTATCGTCCAAATCTGACAGGACGAAGGCACGCTCTTCAAGCGCGATTTCACCATTTGCAGCCCAGCGGCGCACGACATCGGCCGCTTCAAATGCGATGACGCGAATCTTTGCTCCGGTAGGCAGGAGTCCTCGAATCTTGGGCTCAGCCACGCGTCCAGCGCCGACAACCAGCACCTGACGACCATCCAGCTTCACAAACATCGGAAATAAACTTTTCACGTCAGTTCACCTCTCCATTGATCGTCACCCTTCGATTCCGTGCGGCACGCGACCCGGCGACAGGTCGCGAGGTACAGGATCGACTACCTCGCCAGCCAGAAAAGCACGCAACTCGGCATCGCTATGACGCGCAAAAAACTGCCGCAGATTGTCGTTGTCGGAGCGTTCAATCAAATAGCGCTGCAGTAGGCGTTCGATGGCATCCGGAACTTCTGTTGCGAGGCAGCGATAGCCCACCGGCCGAGCGATTGACTGATGTAGTCCAACGGCGCCGCCCAGGCAGAAGTAGTACGCATCGAGCATGCGGTCGCCGACTCTTAGCTTTTTGCCTTCAATTCCAATGTCGGCAATCCAGTGCTGGCCGCAGCTGTTGGGGCATCCCGTAACATGCAGTTTGAGGTGCTGCTCGAAGCCGGGAAGCCGATCTTCGAGTTCCTCGACCAGCCATCGCGAAAAACTCTTGGTCTCGGTGATCGCGAGCTTGCAGAATTCGGTGCCACTGCAGGCAACGGCTCCGCGCCAGAACGGTGAACCGCCGACTCGCAAACCGATTGCGTCCAGTTCCTTCGCCAGTGAATCCGCCTGCAAGCGCGGTACGTTCACCACCAGCAGGTTTTGCATGTTGGTGGTCCGCAACTCACCGTTGGCAAAATGGTCCGCTAGATCGGCAGCGCTCCGCATCTGCTCCGCGGTAATTCGTCCTCGCAGCACCGCGGCTCCCACGTGGCAGTATCCTGGCTGCTTCTGAGGGTGAATGCCAATGTGGTCGCGGTAAAGATCTGCAGGCGCATCTTCGGGGACGGAGGGGTCCAAATGGAATCCGATTCTTTGTTCCAGTTCTTTCTGGAAATCATCCGCGGTCCAGCCGTGGCGCAAGAACAGGAATTTGAGCCGCGCCCGTTCGCGATGTTCTCGCAACTGTGTCGATTCGCGGAACAGTTCAGCGATCCCTTTGATGACGGGCTCGACCTGGTTCCAGCGAACGAATGCGTTAAGTCGGGCCGCGAGATGCGGTTCGGCCGAGAGTCCCCCGGCTACCCGAATCGAAAACCCAGTCTCGGACTTTCCATTCAGGGTGCGATTGATTGCAGTCAGGCCGATATCGTTGATCTCGGGATATGCGCACCAGACGCGGCAGCCCGTAATCGAGATCTTGAATTTACGCGGCAGGTTATAAAAGTCGGGACTTCCCGCCAGCATTTGATTCGTCGCGAGTGCCAGCGGGGACGCGTCGCAGATTTCGTCGGCATCCACCCCGGCGACCGGGCAGCCAGTAACATTTCGCGTGACATCGCCGCAAGCGCCCATAGTGTTCAGGCCGCATTGCCACAGGGCTTCGAGGATCTCGGGAAGTGCTTCGATGGTGATCCAATGGAGCTGGATATTTTGCCGTACAGTGAGGTCCGCAATTCCGCGAGCATGGCGTTGCGTCAATTCGGCGATGGTTCGCAGTTGAGAGGAATTCAGAATTCCGTTGGGAATGCGGATGCGAAGCATGAAGCAGGGCAGCGCCTTGCCCTCGCCGCCTTGTCCGCTGACCACGCCGGTTCCGTCCCCCTGGGTATAAACGCCCCACCACCGGAAGTAAGTGCCCAACCATTCCGGCGGGATCGAGGAAAACCCGGTCCGCGCGAAGCCCCGAATCTCGTCGAGCGCGACCCACGGATTCTTGTCGCGCTTGAGGCGCTCGACTCGCTGTGCCTTAGTCTCTGTCTCAGTTTTCGCCATAAAAAGAAAAACCCACCGCCAGCTTTCTACTGGCGGTGGGTTCGATAAGTGCTGGAACTAAAAACTTTCTAAGTCAGCAACCTCCCTGCGCCAGAAGACACAACTGCGCAACAACAAGTACAACAGCACATGCAGTCGAGGTTCTTCTGGTACTGGTCAAACATAATGTGGATTCTAGGTGCCCATGGCACGTCTGTCAAATACATGCTAGCTAAGATGCCCCCGCTTCCGCCGTGGGTGCAAATATTATCGAGGCACCTCGCCGACGGCGGAGTGCTGCTGTAGTGTGACTATTTCCCGTCGCACGGCATCCGCGCGAGCGCCGGATTTTTCTTCGACGAGGAAAACCTGCAACTCCGCCAAGGCTTCGGCAGGGCGAATTTCTTCTTCGAAGATGCGCGCCGCCACGTAGTGAACAACGGCATGCCCGCCCCGGGTTGCAGAATGAGCCCTGCGACAATCGGCGAGTGCTTGCTCATAGTGATGGTTTAGAAATTCAACATGGGCCAAGAGCGAGACGATTTGGGGATCAGTGGGATCTATGGCTGTGGCTTTCGTAAGCAGAGCCTCGGCTTGGAGAAAATCACGATCTGCAATCGCCAATCGGGCCAGGTTAAAATAGGCGGGAGCGAAATGGTCGTTGAGGCGAACCGCTTCTTGCAATGCCTCAAGGTCCTGTACCCGGCTGCCAAGCCGACCGCAAACTACACCCAGGTTGTTGTAGGCCTCCGCATACCTCGGATAAATAGCGATCGCTTTATTCAGCCGTTCGATAGCCTTCTGCCAATTTCCCTGGGCGACGAATTGGTTGGCTTTGTCCAACTCTTTTCGGGCATTCGCTGGAATATTAAGATCGACCGTCGCTACCAATGGGCGGCCCGCAATGTTCTGGCTCTTGTGTGCGGCGTATCTAACTCTTATTTCGAGATCCTAGCGGCCACGGGAATCGAGGTCGAATCTTCCACTGTCCGCCGTTTCGATTCTGGAGCCGGAAACGGCTACGTGATAACTGCCCGCGGCGACGTTGACGAAGTAGACTTCACAATCTCCGTTAGTTAAGTCTTCGGCGATGTGCGCGCCAGAAGCACTGACCAGGGAAACGCTGGCTCGAAAATCACACGTTCCTGTGTCGGTTGCAATCACGCGAACTCTCATGCTGCCAGAGTGATTGAGAGTGTTATTGCCAGATTGAGCGTAAATGCAGCGTACAGCGAGCAAAGCCAGGAGAATTACCGCGCGGCGCGTCATGAGTTGCCCTCGCGAGAGTTCGGTATCGGAACTAGATCGCGTATAAGCGCCCTAGCGTGCCATCACCCTTTGCGCCATAGGACGTGCCACTCGAAGAATCGGTAGCGCGATATGTCCTGTCGCGAGAAAAATTACAAATCGTCGACAACTGTCTCGCACAACACATCTTCGGACAGGATTTGTTTTGGCCGATGTTTCGTTCGAGTCTCCATTCGTCCTGCATCTGTGAGGCGCTGATGTGAAGGTCGCGAATTACAAACAAGAGGCCGTGAGTGGGCAGTGGACATTAACCGGGCAGAATCTTTAGTCTGTGATCTGTCGTGACCTACGAATTGGGTTACACAATTTGATAATGTTTATAATTACAAGAGACTATCCCTTCCTCTCCCCCTTTTTATTTCGCGAGTTCATCTAAACTGACATCTGAAGGTTTGAGTGCACGAACTTGAAAAAACACGGCCTGGTTTGCAGGAGATCCTGCACAAACCCATTCGCGACCTGGGGTTGAGCATTGAGGGGTCGCCGTTGCATCGGCTGGTGCAACAGTTGTACCGGGAGCTGGAACAAAAAGGGCTGGCGAAGTTTCATCCGCTCTGCTATTTGACCGACGAATGGGGTTGTCCTTCGGGAGAGCCGGTGATCGGCATCCCGTTCTACCTTGCGAACGCTGACCTTGCATATCTCGAAAGGGAAGTGAATGATCTCGAGGATGCGCGCGAGGTCATGATGTATCTGCGGCATGAGGCCGGGCACGCGTTCAACTACGCTTACAAGCTCCATCGCACTCCGGAATGGAAGCAGCTCTTCGGCCCATTTCGCCGCCCCTATCACGACAACTACCGGCCCATCCCATTCTCGCGAAACTTTGTTCGTCATCTCGCGGGATGGTATGCCCAGAAGCATCCCGACGAAGATTTCGCTGAAACCTTTGCGGTTTGGTTGACGCCGAGGTCTGCGTGGCGGAAGCGTTATCGCGGATGGGGTGCGATGGCGAAGCTGCAGTATATGAATCGAATTGCACGAGAGTTGCGCAACGTCGATCCGGTTCGCCGCCGCGGCCAAACCGACATCACCGTCGACGAGATGGAAGCAACGGTCGCGGAGTTCTACCAGCGGACCAACGACGAGATTCCGCTTGCCGATCTCGCGCTCGATACTGATTTGCGCGACATTTTTGACGCATCCAAACGACGCAAAACCACCGTGCCGGCGCGCGCATTCCTGCATGCGCAACGCAAAGCCGTGGTCGACAAAGTTGCCTACTGGACTGGTGCTCAACGCCCGCTGATTAAGAAGCTGATCGAGGTCATCGAGAACAGAATCGAAGAACTCGGCCTCTTCGCCGATACCGCGCGTGAATCCGAACATCTGATCCAGATCACCGTTTATGTAACCGCGCTGGCGATGAATTACATGGCGCGGGGGAAGTTTGTGCATCCATGATTTTCGAAAGCCAAGGACGCGGATGAAGAACTATTCTTTTACAAGCTGGAGGCCGCTATGACCAGCGCGAAGCTGAAAGTTGCCGTGCTCTACGACGTCTGGGAAGACGAGACGCCGGCGGCCGAAGTCGTAGTGGAAGAAAAGACTTCGGTGCGCAAGCCGAAACCAAAGCGCAAGGCGCGAACGGAAAAGGAAGACCGGGAAGAGATTTTCGAAGCCCTCGAGAAGCTTGGGCATGAACCGTTCTATCAAGTGCTGGATGGTCGTCCGCAGTGTTTGACCGCGCTGGCAAAATGCGGCGCGGACCTGGTCTTCAATCTGACCGAATCTTTCGCCGGCGACGACACCAAAGAAATGAACGTCGCGGCGTATATGGACCTGTTGGAAATCCCTTACACCGGGGGTGGTCCTCACGCCCATTTCCTGGCGCAGGACAAAGGCACTGCAAAAAAGATGTTCGAGTTCCACGGAATCAAGACGCCGTTCTTCGCGACTTCCTACCGCGGCCGGATCGAGCATGCGCACGACATCTCGTTTCCACTGATCGTGAAGCCGGTCTCCGAGGATGGTTCGATCGGCATCAGCGCCGACGCCGTAGTAAACAGCGTGAAGGAACTCATGGAACGGGTGGAGTACATTCAGAACGAGTTCGACTCGCCCGCGTTAATCGAAGAATACATTGAGGGGCGCGAGATTTACGCCGCGATCCTGGGCAGCTACGAACATGCTCAGACGCTGCCTTTGGTCGAACTCGACCTGTCCCGCCTGCCCAAAGGCACACCGAAGATCGCGAGCTACGATGTGAAATTCGAAAAAGACACGCAAGCTCACAAGTTGACCAAGTCGCATCTGGCTACCGATCTCGATGAGGAGACAACCACCCGGCTGCAGGAGACTGCGTTGGCCGCGTACCACGCCGTCAAGCTGCGCGACTACGGCCGTATCGATATGCGGCTTACGCCAAAGGGCGAGGTCTACGTCATCGAGGCCAACCCGAATCCCTGGCTCTCAAGCAAACAGGAATTCGCCATGGCGGCCAAGGCATCCGGCCGATCCTACACGCAGCTGATTAGCGAAATCGTGGACATGGCGATGCAGCGATACGCACCCCGCAGTGGCAGCGAAACCATCGCCTGAGAACTAAGCTGCGTTCTTCTTGTGTTTTTGCCGGGTAACCATCTGCACGATCGGCAAGGGAAGGCGCAAGGTTCGAGCCTGCGTCTCTCTCTGGGCAAGGGCCTGGATGGCAATTCCATTCCCAGAAGGGAACGGATTGGAAACCGCTTCAAATTCCTGACCATAGATGCGTATACGCTTTGACTGCGCATAACCCATGCTCTGGAGTTTGACACAGACTTCGTGCAATTCGACGGAATTAGGGCTGGGATAAAACGTTTCAGTAGTCACAGTAAGTTCATTGTACCGGATCGGGACCCTGTAGTCTTGCACAGGCATCACGGGTCGTTGTGACATCCTAACTGCTTGTGGTTCAGTGTTTTAGGTGAAATAAAGTTTTAAGCTGACTTTGCCAGGCCAGCGTCGATGCAGGTTGTCGCACGCTTTTTCAACAGCTCGGCGATGCGGTGTTTGACGTACCCGTCCTCGGTAAGATGGGCTGCGGCGGTGTCATCCAACTTGGTGAGAACCAAGCGATCCATTGGATCGCGTTTGCTGAAGTCTGGGTCCGCCCGGTAGCAGAATTGGCAATCGCGGCCGGTTGGAGTGTCCTTGCCCTTGCCCTGCAATTTGCGATGAAAGAGATCCATGACGACCTTTTTCTCCTCGCTCGAGGCGTCCGAATGTTTTGAATTTGCGGCACACATATATAACAAACAGTCGTTCCAGACGCAAGAGGTGATTTCTTCTCAAGCGCGTGGCGGAGCCGTGCCAAGAATCCGGAGATTTTTGAGCTGCCATGAGCCTCAGAAAATGTAGCGGAATCCCCAGAACAGAAAACCAGAGAGCATCATCGCCACGGGAAGAGTCAGAACCCACGCCATCAAGAGATTGCGCACCGTGCCCCATTGCAGACCGGAGTGGTTCGCATACATCGTTCCGGCTACCCCGGAAGAAAGTACGTGGGTCGTGCTGACTGGCATTCCAAACCAATCGGCAGCCCCGATCGTGAACATTGCAGTAATCTCGGCCGCAGCGCCCTGGGCGTAGGTCAGATGGTCCTTACCGATCTTCTCTCCGACCGTGACCACAATTCGCTTCCAACCAACCATGGTCCCGAGACCGAGGGCCATGGCGACCGCGACTTTGACCCATCCGGGAATGAATCGCGTGGCCTTGTCGACATGCGTCTTGTAATTCACGAGCACGGCGTCGTCCGCCGGGGATATCTTCGGCTGCCCACTCTTTTTCATTAATCGGAGAGCTTCACTAACGATGTACATATCGTTGCGGAAGTTACGAACTCGGTCGGACGGCACATCGCGGAGTTGCTTGAACAGCGCCATTTCGTTGCCGATATCGGTCACCAGTTCCCGCATGGCCAGCATGGTGTTGGGCGTGAAGTTCTTGGTGCGAATGTACTCCGTGACATCGTCGCGGGGATCGGCAATGACCGCATCGGAAGAAACGTAGTGGCTGAGCGTCTCCGCAGTTTGTTGAGATACGGCGATGAAATCCTGCGACTCCTTGGCGGTTACCGCGTGATTCAATGCGTACGCAGTCGGAACAGTGCCAATCAAAATCAGCATGATCAGTCCCATGCCCTTCTGTCCGTCATTCGACCCATGGGCAAAACTTACGCCTGTGCAAGTCAGTACCAGCAGAGCGCGAATCCAGAACGGAGGCGGTTCGGTACCTTCCGGAGCTTCATACAATTTCTTGTTCTTCAACAGAGCTTTGGAGAGCAGAAGCAGCAGCGCAGCCATAGTGAAACCGACGAGCGGTGAAAGCAACAAAGACTTTCCGATGTTGGTCGCTTGGCCCCAATCCACGCCGCTCGTCCCGGATTTCGGCGAGAGCAACTGGTTGGCGATACCCACACCTATGATCGAACCAATCAAGGTGTGAGAACTGGAGGCCGGCAAACCGAAATACCAGGTTCCGAGGTTCCAGATGATGGCCGCCACAAGAAGCGCAAACACCATAGCGAAGCCGCCTTTGCTGCCCACCTGCAGAATCAATTCCACCGGCAGCAGAGAAACAATGGCAAAAGCGACCGCTCCGGTCGACGTCAGCACACCCAGAAAGTTCCAGAATCCAGACCAGACGACCGCAATGTGAGGTTCGAGCGAATGAGTGTAAATCACTGTCGCTACGGCGTTCGCGGTGTCGTGAAATCCATTGACGAACTCAAAGCCCAAGGCAACGAGCAAAGCCAGAACCAGGAGAAGATACGGCATGAGCGACGTGGTGTGAAAGCCCGAAAGATCAGAGACCAGATGGATTGCGGTATAGGAGATGCCGATCAGCAGCACGCCTCCGAAGACGGCCATTCCTAACTTTCCTGGAGACTTTTGCAGCTTCGAATCCAGAACCGATGTGCCTGCAGTAGCCATGGGACTCCTTCGGGGTACGAGTTGAAATCAAAAAAGGAACCGCCTGAAGGTCGCAACTATACGCAAGGATTGTTACGGGAGTGTGAAAAACGGGGTCAATAAGACTAAGTTTGCATAAACCCCCGGCTTCGAAGAGCGGTTGAATGTGCGTTGTCGGACGGTTGATCCCACAAGCGGACACCTGTGCACGCACATTCACTGTTACATCCATGTTTCTCAAATACTTACAATTCTTTTCTCGGCAAGAGGATTGCCTTGATAAAGATTGGATTAACTCCGAGGATTCGAAGGCGCATCGGTGCAAACGCTGCTTCAAGACTTTCGCTATGGGCTCCGCATTCTGTGGAAATCGCCCGGGTTCACTTTGGTTGCGGTGCTAACTCTGGCTCTGGGAATCGGAGCCAATACCGCGATTTTCAGCATCGTGAATGGGGTTTTACTCCGCCCTCTGCCCTTCAGCAATCCCGGCCAACTGATTTCGATTGGCGGCTTTGACACGCGGCGTGCTCCTGCAATTCCCAACCAGAGCATTTCTTACCCCAACTTTGCCGATGTTCGCGCCCGCAGTCATTCCTTGATTGACGTTGCCGCATACCAGGACAACGAATACACCCTGACCGGTGCAGGCCCATCTTTGCACGTCAATGCTGAGATTGTTTCCGCCAGCCTATTTCGCTTGCTCGGTGCAAACCCGGCGGTGGGCCGTGGTTTTCTTGACTCGGAAGACGAGCCAGGACACCTGGTTGCAGTGCTGAGCGACGTTTTCTGGCGGCGCCGCTTCGATGCCGATCCCAACGCGGTGGGCCGCGCGGTGAATCTTAATGGACGGTCGTACACGATCATCGGAGTTATGCCCGCAGGTTTTCAGTTTCCGGTGCGGGCCCAAGCTCGCGATATCTGGGTGACATTCTCCCGCCTGGCGACAGCCGACGATCCCAAAGACACGCCAATGACCGGGCAGCGCGGCAATGATTCGATAAATGTGGTCGCCAGGCTTAAACCTGGCATGACACTCGAACAGGCGAACGCAGATCTCTCTTCGATCACTCGTGCGCTTGCGACGGAGTACCCAACCACCAACTCCTCCGCCGGAATTGCGGCGCGCTCTCACTTGGAAGACTTGGTTGGAGACACCCGCACTCCTTTGCTGGTTCTGTTCGGCGCAGTAGGGTTCGTGCTTCTGATCGCGTGCGCGAATGTTGCAAACCTGCTGCTTGCGCGTGCCAGCGGCCGCGCGCGTGAAATCGCCATCCGCGCAGCTTTGGGGGCCTCCCGAGCGCGTGTGATTCGCCAGCTGATCGCGGAGTCTCTGACGTTATCGCTCGCGGGCGCGGCTCTCGGTATCGCCGCTGCCAGCGCAGGCCTCTCCGCAATTCTTGCTCTATATCCGAGTAACTTGCCCCGAGTGCAGGAAGTGAGCGTGGATTATCGCGTCCTGCTGTTCACCGTTGGGCTTGCAATTCTTACTGGAATCATTTTCGGACTGGTTCCCGCCTTGCAAGTTGCGAAACCGAATCTCTCCGAGTCGATGCGGGAAGGCGGACGAAGCAGCACGGCCAGCCGTAGCCACAACCGGCTGCGCTCTGGTTTGGTGATCGTAGAAACTGCGTTCGGAGTTACGCTGCTGATCGGCGCGGGGCTGCTGATCCGGAGTTTCAATCGGCTGTCCCATGCCGACCTCGGCTTCAATCCCCAACACCTGCTTACCGCGAGTTTCGATCTCTCCGAGACTCGCTATAACGCGGACCAGCAGGACAGGTTTGTACAGGAACTGTTAAACCGGATTCGGGCGCTACCCGCCGTGACTAAGGCAGCTGGCGCCATTCCATTACCGCTGAATGACGATCATTTTGTCGTTTCCTTCAATGTGCTCGACCACCCATCTCCCAAAGAGAACGAGCCCAGCTCGGGCTTCTATGTTGTCGCTCCCGGATTCTTCGAGACCATGCAGATTCCGCTGCTGCGCGGCCGCACTTTTGATGGGCGCGATTTGCGTAATTCACCACCCGTCATGATCGTGACGCAGGAGTTTGCCAGGAAATATTTTGCCAATGAAGATCCAATTGGCAAACGAGTAAGGATCGGCGCGGGCGACGGCGCGGCGCGCGCTAACTATAAAGTCCGGGAGATCGTGGGAATTGTCGGCGACATCCGCAACAGCGACCTTGCAAAGCCGGCCGACGCTGCATACTACATACCTCTGCCGCAACTCATGTGGGGGCCTCCAACGCTGGTCGTTCGCACTCCCGGCGATCCGAACGCGATCGCGGGAGAAATCCGCAAGATACTCGCCGCGATGGATCCGGATGCGCCCCTGTACGACGTGCGCACGATGGAAGACTATCTCGCGCTCGATCTCGGCCGCGCCCGCTTTCAGACCGTGCTTCTGGGACTGTTTGCCGGGATTGCCCTGCTGCTGACCGCCGTTGGATTGTATGGCGTAATGTCATATACGGTGGTCCAGCGTACGCCCGAGATCGGGGTTCGCATGGCTCTGGGCGCGAACAAGAATGACGTGCTGGGGATGATTCTGGCCAGGAGTTTCCGTATGATCGGCTTCGGTCTGGTCCTCGGAATCGTTGGAGCGTTCGCTCTGACCCGACTGCTATCGAGCTTATTGTATGAAGTCAAACCGGCGGACCCGCTAACATTCATTCTCGTTGCCCTGCTGCTTGGGGCCGTGAGTCTGGTCGCAAGCTACGTACCGGCCTGGCGTGCGGCAAGAGTGGATCCCATGATGGCGTTGCGTTACGAATAGTTAGTCGAAGACGACTGTCTTGTTTCCGTAGAGCAAAATCCGATTGTCGATGTGCCATCGCACCGCACGCGAGAGCACAACCTTTTCAAGATCGCGCCCTTTCTGCAGCAGGTCGTCGAGCGAATCACGGTGTGAAATGCGGACGACATCCTGCTCAATGATGGGACCGTCGTCGAGAACTTCCGTCACGTAATGGCTGGTGGCACCAATCAACTTTACGCCGCGGGTAAACGCCTGATGGTATGGTTTGGCTCCGACGAAGGCGGGCAAGAAAGAGTGGTGGATGTTGATAATGCGCTGCGGATACCGGTTCACGAATTCATTCGAGAGAATCTGCATATAGCGTGCCAGCACCATGAAGTCAGGGTCGTTTTGCCGGATCAGGGCTAGAATTTTCTCTTCAGCCCCGCGCTTGCCTTCTTTCGTAACGGGAATCGTGATGTAAGGGATTCCGTAGAAATTCGCGATAGGCTGATTATCGGGGTGGTTCGAAATAATCAGCGGGATATCGCACTGCAACTCGCCGCTCCTATGACGATAAAGCAAATCTACTAAACAGTGATCGTACTTCGACACCAGAATAATCATCTTCGGCCGGTAATCTGACCGCGCAAGACGCCACTGCATCTCGAATTTCTCGGCGATGGGTGCGAAATGCTTGGAGAACTCTGCCAGATCGATATCAAACTGGGAAGGATCAAATTCCACGCGCATGAGAAAGAGATTCGAACCTTGACCCGCGTGTTCATCAGCGTGAAGGATGTTGCCATTGTGCTGGAAGACAAAATCGGAGATCGCCGCGACAATCCCTTTGCGGTCAGGGCAGCTAATCAAAATGACAGCAGAATTTTTCATGATGAGCGTCGTCGCGGACCGGGATAGTGGGCAGACTGGTTTCTCCTTTGTGTCCTTAGTAGTTGATGCCTTACAAAAGCTCTAAACACAGAGGACACCAAGGTTCACGAAGAACTATTTTTTCAAATCCTTCAAGATCTCCCGCGCTGCGTTCGCACCGGATCCACCAGTCAACCCCGCGCCCGGATGCGTCCCCGAGCCACACAAATAAAGATGCTGAATCGGGGTGCGATATCGTGCCCAATCGAGCAACGGACGCATAGTGAAGAACTGATCGAGCGCCAGCTCCCCGTGGAAGATGTGGCCGCCTGTGAGTCCATAAGTATCTTCAAGATCCTGCGGAGTGATGATCTGATGAGTCAGAATCAGTTCCGGAAGTTTCGGCGCGTACTGCGCCAGCGTCTTGACAACCGTATCGCCCAAGGCCACACGCTGGCTGTCCCAATCGCTGCCCTTCAGCTTGTAAGGAGCATATTGCATGTAGATCGACATCACGTGCTTGCCCGCGGGAGCAAGCGACGGATCGGTGATCGATGGAATCGCGATCTCCAGATACGGCTGCTTGGAAAAATTGCCGTACTTCGACTCGTCGAAGGCGCGTTCCAGGTAGTCGATCTCTGGACCAACGTGGATGCGCCCGGCAAGAACGCTGGTA
>Ga0210383_10000480_pt1 | contig 36891 bp, 30 predicted proteins | sample IncBWC14OmetaG_FD_160072 | JGI IMG/M metagenome (GOLD analysis project Ga0210383, IMG submission 160072) | Forest soil microbial communities from Barre Woods Harvard Forest LTER site, Petersham, Massachusetts, United States - Inc-BW-C-14-O ... | reverse complement strand
GAAACCTACCTTCGCGTGAAGGGTCGCTGGTGCTACCTGGTATCGGGCCATCGATTCCAAGGGGGCCACCATCGATTTGTTGCTGTCAGCATTCCGTGACGCCGACGCCGCCAAGCGCCTGTTTCGCAAGGCGCTCGGCGATCGATCCCATCCTCAATCTCGAGTGATCAACACTGACCTGTCGCCGATTTACAGCTCCGCGATCCCCGACAGTAAGAAGGAAGGGACGCTGCGCAAGCGCTGTCGACACCGACCCGTGCAGTACTTGAACAACATTCTCGAACAGGATCATCGAGCCATCAAACGTCGCGTGAACGCCAAGCAGGGCTTCCGAGAATTCCGGGCGGCTCGGCGAACGATTCAAGGCTACGAAGCAGTCCACATGATCCGCAAGGGGCAAGTTCGATGGGTGGCAGGAGATGATCTTCTTCGGCAGATTCAGTTCATCGACAGCCTTTTCGACTTGGCAGCCTAAGAACGCACGACAGACGCTCGGCAACAAACTTGTCTGCATTTGAAACTTGCAACACTACCGTTATGAGGTAGCCTAGGACTGTGAAACAGGACGCACCTGCCGAGGTCTTGTTGATCGAGGGTCACGAGGTCCGTGTCACCCATCCCGAGAAGCTGTACTTCACGAAACAAGCGAAGATTACCAAGCTGGATTTGGTCCGGTATTATTTGTCGGTCTCGTCGGGCGCTCTGGCCGGAATTCGCGACCGCCCGATCGTGCTGAAGCGCTTCGTGAATGGGGCCGATAGCGAGGCCTTCTACCAAAAGCGCGCGCCGACGGAACGGCCCTCATGGTTGCGCACAGTGACGCTCGTTTTCCCCTCCGGCCGCACGGCGGAAGAACTGGTAATCGACAACGCGGCGGGACTTGTCTGGATTGTGAACCTGGGCTGTATCGAGCTGCATCCCCATCCCGTGCGTTCGTCCGACCTCGATCATCCTGACGAGTTACGCATCGATCTCGATCCTGGCCCTGGTGTGGAATGGTCGAGCGTACGTCTCGTCGCGCTTGAGGTGAAAGCGGTGCTTGGTGAGTGTGGACTTCAGGGCTGGCCGAAGACCAGTGGCTCACGCGGAATGCATGTGAATGTTCGAATTGAACCTCGTTGGACATTCACTGAAGTTCGACGTGCCGCACTCGCGTTGTCGCGTGCGGTCGAACGCCGAGTGCCAGCCCTGGCCAGCTCGAAATGGTGGAAGGAAGAACGCCACGGCGTTTTCCTGGATTACAACCAGAATGCCAAGGACCGCACGACATCCTCAGCTTATTCCGTCCGCCCGCTGCCTGATGCACGCGTCTCAGCTCCGCTGCCGTGGGATGAGGTTGCTGATTGCGATCCCGCCGCGTTTACGGTATCCACAATCCCGCAACGCTTCCGTGAGATAGGCGATCCTCACGCGGGCATGGATGATGCGCCAGGTTCACTCGAGTTGCTACTCGAACTCGCGGCGCGAGATGAAGCTGAGGGACTCGGTGACGCCCCATGGCCGCCGCATTTCCGAAAGATGGAGGGCGAAGCGCCGCGAGTTTCGCCATCGCGGGCCAAGTCGACACCGAGCAAGACCGCAGCCGAGAAGTCTCCAAAACGAGTGCCTCGAACAATAATGCCGCTTGTGGTCATTGCAAATTCTCCAAGCGAAGAAGCAGCACTGGCAGGCCTTGAAAGATGGAAGAGCAAGCATGGTCAGATAGCCGCATTGCTGGCCGCAGACGATGTTCTGGTCGACAGGATGCGCGGTAGATCCTCGACCTGGACGCGGATCCGGGTGAATCTACGCCATGTTCCTGAAGAAATGCGGCCAGAGCAGGAAGATCCCGATCCCGATGATGATCCGACGCGCGAGTATAGAAAAAGATCTGGCCAGAAAAAAGGTTGAGTCCCTGACGGCCTAACGGCCGCCGGGAAAAATCGCCATCAATTCCTGTGGGGGAACGACCTCTAACTGCGCGTAAGTGCAATCACGCGGCTGCTTGTCGATACGCCATTTTCGAAACTGAGCCATATGACGAAAACGGTTACCCTGCATGTGCTCGTACGCGACCTCGACGACTAGTTCGGGGCGCAGCGGTTCCCATGACAGGTCCTTGCCCTGACTCCAGCGACTTTGGCCTCCCGGCATGCGATGTCCGTCACCCGCAGCATAATCATCAGCCCAGTGTTTCCAGGGATGACCAGACAGTGCATTGCTGCGATATGGCTCGAGATACTGAACGAGCGCCCTGCGGTCGTCGAGTTTGAAACTGGCGCATACGCCGACGTGCTGAAGCGAACCGGCATCGTCATAGAGACCAAGGAGGAGCGAGCCGACCGCCGAACCATGGTAGTTTTTGTGCCAACGAAAACCCGCCACGACGCAATCGCAATCGCGTTCGTGCTTGACCTTGAGCATCACTCGTTTATCGGGCTCATAGATGCCGGTGATGGGTTTTGCCATCACGCCGTCAAGCCCAGCTCCTTCGAACCGCTTGAACCAGTCAGAGGCGACTGCCCGGTCGCGGGTCGCCGGAGTAAGGTGCATGGAAGGAACCGGAGAAGCGAGCATAGATTCCAGCTTCTGGCGCCTGCGCTCAAAGGGTTCCGAGCGCAGATCGATATCTCCTTCGCAGAGAAGATCGAAGAAGACGGCCGACGCCGGGCTCTGTTGCGACAGCAGCTTTACCCGCGAGGCCGCAGGGTGAATGCGAAGCTGGAGAGCGTCGAAGTCAAGACCTTCCCGACCCACTATAACGATCTCGCCATCCAGGACGCACCGCTGCGGCAGTCCGACGCCAAAGGCTTCGAGCAGTTCGGGAAAGTAGCGGTTGAGCGACTTGCCGTCGCGGCTTTGGATGACGATCTCATCTTTGTCGCGAAAAACCAGGGTCCGGAATCCGTCCCATTTAGGTTCGAATATCCAGCTATCTCCAGCAGGAAGCTGCGCGACTCGTTTTGCGAGCATCGGCAAAAATGGCGTGGCTACGGGAAGATTCACAGGGTCAATGTTACGCTTGCGGGCCCTTGCGACGGCAAGACACTACGCGTGATCCGGTTCTGTTGCGAAGTTTGAGTGAGCAGGGATCGAGAGCGAGATGGAGCTGTAGGAGAGAAATCTAGGCAGCGATGCCGAACAGCTTCGCTACGAAGCGCGCTTGAGCGCTGACATCATCTTTGCTTACCCACCTCACTCGTCCCTTTCGGATCATGTTCACCGTCTCGATTCCTTCAAGTGTTCGCCACGCACTTTGAAACGAACCGTAGCCCTTGGCTAACCGCGTACGTTTTTTCGCCGACCGGCGGTCTTGCTCGACGATGTTGTTGAGGTGCTTGCATTGTCGCAGCCGCACTCGGCGCGGCAGTATGCCGTCGCGTTTCAGCGCTCTAATCGTAGCGGGGTAAGCAGGATTCTTATCGACATTGATGACTCGCGGTATTGGATTATTAGAGAGCGAAATGCCTTTCGAAAGAAGCGCTGCGCAGCAGCCGCATCGCGTTTGGCTGTGAGGCAGGAAATCGATGGTCTGGCCCGTGGAGTCCACGGCTCGATAAAGATACTTCTCCTAGCCTTTCACCTTTATATAGGTTTCATCCACGCGGTAACTCTTGTTGGTGGCCTTCGGATGCGGGCGACATCGCTTGTTTAACTCCGCTGCGTATGCTTGCACCCAGCGCCATATGCAGCTGGCATGCACGGCAAGTCCCCGTTCCGCCAACAATTCGGCCACATGCTCATAAGCCAGCGGGTATCGCAAATACCAACGCACCGCTGTTAGGATCACTTCACCTGAATACTGGCGTCCCTTGAACGGCCTGGCGGCGGTAATCGACATGCCTTACCGTACCAAATCCGCTCACTCAAACTTCGCAATGGAACCATCTGAAACGCCCCAGTGGTGAGCAACTACCGCAATCGACAGCAGCTGCAGTCAGACAGGTGTTAGTCGTAAGATGATGCGCATGAGAAAGGCGACAACATCGAACGCGAACCCGGTGAAGACCCCGCCGAGCGAAGCAGTAGAAGCCTACATCGCCGGTGTCCCTGAGCCCGTTCGGGCTGCTGTCCGCCAGCTTCGCGAAATCATTCAATCCGCCGTGCCCGCAGGGGCTTCAGAGGTGATCTCTTACGGCATTCCTGCCTTTTCCTTACCGAAGCCTTTCTTTGGGTATGCTGCTTTTAAGAGTCACCTCAGCGTGCTTCCCTTCAGCGGTTCACTTTTAGACACCTTCGCAGACGAACTTGTACCCTACTCTCGTACCAAGAGTAGTCTTCATCTGCCCTTCGACAGGCCATTGCCGGCGGATCTAATCCGAAGACTGGTGCGCGCTCGTGTTGGCGCCCTCTCTCTCAAACCGGCCGCCAAAATGTAGGTTGCTTCCTAGAAGCCGACATCTAGTTACTCATACCTCGTGTCAACCTTATCGTTCTTGTGCTGATACATTGCATCCGTTCGTCATTTCTGCGGAGACATATCCGTTGTCGCCGATGGAATGACGGGGAGAATGATCTGGGATGGATGCTTCGCGTCCAGATAAATCGTGTTCTCCGCAACCTGCGAACGGCGATTGTTGTTGAGCGGCTCTCCCGTATTTGGGTTGATATCGAACCGGGGAAAGTTGCTGCTTGAGATGTCGAGACGAATCCGGTGCCCCCGTTTGAACACAAGCGATGTCGGATACATCTCAACTGTGAATTCATAAGGTTGGCCGGGCGTCAACAGCTCGGCGTTACCGAAGCCGTTGCGATATCGTGCGCGCACAATGCTGTCGGCAATGTTGAGATCCACTCCTGCGGGAAAGTCGGCGTTGGGAGGGTACACGTCAACCAGTTTCGCCGTGAAATCGGTATCGAGAGCATTCGAAGACGCCCACAGCTTTACGATGAGCCGGCCCGTAACCTCGATGTCGTTTGGCAGCGGAGGCGTCTCAAATACCAGAACATCATTTCGAGCCGACAGAGGCTTCGTGTCCGAGCACAGCCAGAAGTCGAGCCGGCACCGCTGATCGGCCGCTCCCTGAAACATCAGCGCCCCTTGTGAGGAAACGTTCCCGCCGAGCGTCGGTACCGGGTTCCGAGGATCGAACTGATAGGTGATGGGCTTATCCTCGGTGGGTTTGTCTGGCGAGAGGAGTCCGTTCGCGCGCAGATAATAAGGGGTTGGCGCCGTCCGCGCCAGCGGCCATTCCTGCTCGTCTCGCCAATGGCCGCCCACGAAAATGCGTCCCTCGGGTGTCTTGTGAGCATCGCCTCCTCCCATCACGTAGATTCGCACCGGAGGTTCGCGATCCACCCCATTGTCAACGCCCTTCAACCAGTGATCGAACCATTTCAGTTGGAATGCCGCCAGATCAAGCGCTGCGTCATCGGTGAACTGCGCTTCGCCAGCATAGCTGAGGTTCTCACTGCTGTGGATCCATGGTCCTATGATCAGCCGCTGGAGGCTTTTCTTTTCCCTTCGCAGCTCGACGAAGTTCAGGTTGGCCACCTGAGTGCCCCATGAGTCGTACCAGCCGGTTGTGTGGTATTCCGGAACATCCTTGTATTCCGCCAGATGGTCGACGACACTCGCGCCCGCATCCTTCCAGAATGCGTCGTAATCGCCATGGCTCATTGCCTCAATCAGCCACGCTTCGTAATCCGGAGCAAACTTGAGTGGGGTTGTTCCGGGCCGCAACGGAAGACTGCGCACATATTCACGAACGTGAGTACCCATGTCCACAAGTGCTTGCGCGGCCTCAGGATTGGAAGCTGCACGCTTGGCGGCCGGGAGAGCGTCGGGAGTTCCGGTGGCATTGCCGAGCGTGAAGACCCAGTTGAAAAAGCGCAGCTCGAAGGCCCCATTGTGCCGAACACCATAGCGGCCGAAGTCTGACATCGCATTGCGGGGAATCATCGCCTTTATATAAGGAGCGTTGGCGATCGCCAGTGCATGTTGAGTCGCACCTGCATAGGACGATCCGATCGTTCCGATACCACCATCGCACCAAGGCTGAGACCCAATCCACTGCGCGGTATCAAAGCCATCGTTCGGATCGTCTACGAGCGGACTCCAGTGTCCCTCGGACCTATAGCGGCCACGCACATCCTGAAGCACAACGACGTATCCATATGGTACGAAGGCATTCGCAGCCTGTGCTGCGTCATCTTTGTTGTACGGCGTGCGCATTAGGATCACGGGAAACTTGCTGTCGACGACCTGACCGTTTTGCGTAGGGCGGTAGATGTCGGTCGCGAGCTTCACTCCGTCCCGCATGGCTATCATCACGTTCTTGGTCTCAGCGATCCCGTAGCTGGCATCGTTAGCGTGGAGCGGCACGCTAATAGCGATCAGTACCAGCAGGCATGCGAAAGTGAAAAAGAGGGTGACGAACCTGTATCTAAGGCTCTGCATCAAATAAGTCTTCCTGGCGATGGTTTCAGCGCTCAATGGAAATGAATCGCCATCGCAGAGTCTGCAATATTAATGGACTGGGGGAGAAATTCAAACCCCAAGGATTGTGGCTGGTCGCGGCCAATTGCTGGTAACACGACTCATGCTTGCCCAGCGGACCACTCGGGGCATCGGACTGGACTCCTGCCGAGGCCAGATGCTACGCTCAGCCGATCCCTGCCCTGGCCCTCATGAATAGACGCGCGCTTCTCACCGCCTGTGGCGTGGGCTTTGCGTTTTCCGCCAACTATACCAACCATGCACCAATGTTCGCCGTTCTGCGCGAACACTTCGCACTGAGTCAGGGAGAGGTGGGACTAATCACAACCGCCATCTTTCTTACTCACGCGCTGATGCAAGTGCCCGGTGGCCGCCTTGCGGACCGTTTCGGCTCACTCCGCGTGCTGGTCCTTGCGCTAGCCTGGGTTGCGCTGGCGAATATGGCTCTCGGCCTTTCTGCCAGCTACGGTCAACTGATCTTCTTCAAGGCCATCGCCGGACTTGGAACGGGAACTTGCTTTGCCGCCGGCGCGCGATACACCGTGGCGAGCTTTCGTGGACCCGCGCTGCATCTCGCCCAGGGCGTCTATGGAGGCTCCATACTGCTGGGGGCAGGATTCGTGATCTTCGCCGTCCCGCAGATGCTGGATGTCCTGGGCTGGCGCGGCGCATTCATGGGCTGTGCTGTGATTGCGCTGGCGCTTTGCCTGTATTGCCTGTGGGCCGCTCCCCGGCCTGAGTCTAGTGCAGCTCCGCCGGTTCGTTTCGCTCAGATGCTTGGACATTCCGGGCTTTGGCTTTTGGGTGTCGTACAGATGGCCACTTTTGGTCTCATGATCGTTGTGGCTACCTGGATTACAACACTGCTCCGGCTCACGCTCGGCATGCCGCTGAAGACCGCCGGCCTTCTTGGTTCGCTGGTCCTGCTCCTCGGTATAGTTACGCGCCCTCTTGGCGGCTGGCTGGCGCATCGGATGGGCATGCGCGCGCTCGCGGGCATGTCTCTGGTGCTAAACGCTGCCGCCTGCACAGCGCTTGCCGCGACTCACTCATTCTCGCTCACATTTGCCGCCATCGCTGGCCTTGCACTGGGTTGTGGCTTGCCTTACGCCGTATGCTTCAACCGCGCCGCTGCGCTTTTTCCTGGTAGAGCTGGTGTGGCCATGGGCTTCGTGAATATGATCGGGATCGTCATGATCCTGGCCGGAGCGCCGGCCATTGGCTGGCTCGCAGACGCGACGGGATCTTTCCGATCCAGCTTTCTCGCCCTGAGCGTCTTCAGCTTGCTTACTGCTTTATCGGTACCATTCCTGCCAGAGGAGCCCAACAATCCAGCATGAACCTGAATCACCTCTTCGATCGCTCCTTCCGAGGCCGTTCTCATCAGATTGCGCTTGAGTTTCAGGGACAAACCTTCAGCTTCGCTCAGATTGATGACCGCGCCGATCGCATGGCGGCCCTGCTCACCGCACGCGGCCTGGTTCGGGGTGACCGCCTCTGTGTGTATCTTTCAAACTGCCTTGAATTCATCGATCTCTATCTCGCCTGCGTCCGTCTCGGGGTCATCTTTGTGCCAATCAACATCCTCTACCGTGAACGCGAGATTCAGCACATCCTCACCGACTCTGAGCCAAGGGTTGTTGTCGCGCGGGAACCAGTGCCCGGCAGCACACCTTTGTGGCGCGTCGAAGAACTGATTCTTCCCGAATCGGCCCAGCCCGTCTGTGTCACTCTCGATGGCGACTCACCCGCCGCGCTCGTTTACACCTCGGGCACCACGGGCACGTCAAAGGGCGCCATCCTCACACACAATAACTTTGCTGCAAATGCGCTCAGTCTTACAGCCTGCTGGGAAATCAACGCGGAAGACCGTCTCCTTCTCGCCTTGCCGCTCTTTCATGTGCATGCGCTAGGCAATGGCCTCCACTGCTGGCTCGCGAGTGGCTGCCGAATGCGGCTGCTGGAGCGATTCGAACATCAGAAGGCTGCCACCGAGTTCCTCGACTTTCGCCCAACGCTTTTCTTCGGCGTTCCCACCATTTATGTCCGGCTGCTCGACCTCCCTGTCGAACAGGCACGCGAGATCAGATCCTTCATGCGGCTTTTTGTCTCCGGTTCAGCGCCACTACCCACGCAGGTGCTCGAAGAGTTTCGCGAGCGCCTCGGCCACACCATCCTCGAGCGCTACGGCATGACGGAGACATTGATGAACATCTCGAACCCCTACCACGGTGAGCGCAGACCCGGCACTGTCGGCTTGCCGCTGCCTGGCGTCTCTGTGCGCCTTGTCGAAGGTGAAGTTCAGTTGCGCGGTTCGAACGTCTTCGCGGGCTACTGGCGCCGCCCGCAAGCCACCGCAGAAGCGTTCGACGATGGCTGGTTCCGTACCGGTGATATGGGACAAGTCTCCGATGACGGCTATTACACACTGCTTGGCCGCAAAAGTGATCTGATCATCTCCGGCGGCTTCAACATTTATCCGCGCGAGATCGAGGACTTCCTCCTTGAGCAGGCAGAAATAGCAGAAGCCGCGGTAGCCGGGCAGCCGGATGCCATCCGCGGTGAGGTGCCCGTAGCCTACATCGTCGCGCGCAAGCCATTCGATCCGGTAGACCTCGAAGCGCGTTGCCGGCAAGTCTTTGCTTCGTTCAAAGTCCCTCGCGCCTTCATCGGCGTCGAAAGCTTACCCCGCACCGCCCTGGGCAAGGTGCAGAAACGTCTGCTGCCTCCATGGAAGCCATAAGCCGTCGTTCGCCCCATGGGAGAACACGTTCAGTGTCATTAATCGCGAGAAACGTGCCAGCCTAGCCTTCCGTGATACCGCACTTCGAATTACGGGGTTTTCATTGATCTGTTTTTTCAGGCGGCTCGTTTGGTCCTCTAACGATTTGATTGTTCCGGGCGTTGGCCGCAATCGCCCCTTTTGAAACACTCGAGTTTCCCAAGAAACCAGGTCTTTCGTCCCAAGAGGTTCCCCAGGCAGGTGTCTCTTTCAACAGGTTCCTAGATTTCATTGAGAGGATGAGACATTCCTGTGCTAGGTTCTTGTCATGTTCGATGATGTGCCATGCTGCGCCGAGCGATTCGCAGCCTATGGTGCGGGCATCCGGCGGGCACTTCCCCTCGTTGGTCTTGTTCTTTTGGTGTTTCCATTTGCTATAGCGTTTTCAGCGCTTCTCCCAACGGCCAATGGTCAGTCTGTTGAACAGCACCGGGTCGAGCCATTGCCCGAACGTGCGCCAGCGCCTATAGAGCTTGATCTGGTCCAAGCCGATGCCAACATCCAAGGGGGCGCCGCCGCTGAGGTCCCCGCGGCTCTGGCTCGACTGGCAGCCGTCCAGGAAGTCTATGGAGACCGCGCACCGGAGGCATACTCTCATCTCGCAAGTGTGCTGGACAAGAAATCTCCAGAACGTCTTCATGCCCTCGAAAGAGGCTTCAGCCTGGCACTTCGCGATGGCAATTTAGATCAGGCGGCCGGCTTTGCGGCGTTGCTCGATACAGAGGGGCATCCTGAGTACCGTGAATTGCTGGGAGAAAAGCGCTCTGCTCATGACGATGCCCTCATACCCGGAGGACTCGATGCTTTTGCAGTCATTGCGAATGTGAAACGAGGCACCCCTTCAGAACGATTCTTTGCGAATTATGCGCGCCAAGTTGTTGCCAATGTCTGCACCAACAACTGTATCGGTGACCACTACACGGCCACAATTCAGTCGTACTTTACCGCCATCACGGAACTCGAAGCGCTCGGCAAGCGCGATGGCAACCTTGTGACGGTCCTCCTCTCTCTGAACGGCAAGGACGAACGCAATCGCACGCAGAGTGTCCTTAAGCTGCTCGGATTGCAGCTGCACACTGAAAGCGGGCAGATCAGGCTGGATCGTGGCGAGAGCCAAAGTCAGAGCAGGAAGCAGGACATTCTAGACGCACTCAAAATCGACGACCTTGGACTTGAAGAGGCGCTGCGGGCCGGGAAATCCTTTACCTTCCTGATCCACGATGAATATGCTGAGATCTACCCAAGCGCCAAAATGTGGAAGGATTCGTTCCCGAAACAGCAGCAGAGCCAGTTTGCTTTGACACTGTTGCGTTATCCCTGGATGGCGCGGCTCTATGTCGGCATGAGTACGGTTGATCGGCGCACCTTGCAGGCATTGATCGGGAACAGCGGCTTGTACTGGTTCACGGGTCGTCCCGCGGACCTGCTTTCGCTTTATGGAGCTTCGTTCGCCGTAGAAGGCGAACGTGCTTCCGTTCCCGGTGGACGCGCCGCCGGGCCCGTATGGTCGCAGCTCGCAGGTGCCAGTACGGATCATGCACGCGAGTTCTATCAGGCGCTTCTCGATCAGAAGAGTCCCAGCCTGCTCGCCTACTACTATGCACTATCGAATATCGATCAGCGACATCAGGCGTTCTTTACTGCAAATCTTGAGCGTACCAAACGCTTCTATACGCTGTTCGCCACGCTGCCGGAATCGCAGACTTTAACCGGCGGTGCGGTGGCCGATACATCATTTAGTAAGCTGCTCAGGTCGGTGCCCATTGACGACGAAGGCCACATTGCCTTTCCCGGGTCTGCTGAGATATGGGCGCTCGCCAAAGGCAACTCCTTCGATGAAGAGCACGTTGCCCGGATAAGCGAGAAGACTTCACGCACCGCACCGCCCGAGGTCGAAGATGAGATTTTGTTGCGCTTGCTGGCGACGCGCTATAAGTCACACTCCGTCACCAGCAGCGAACTCGACGTCTTCCTGACGGTTGCTGGCGTCGATGCCCATCGGACCAAATTGCTGGACGAGGAATCGGCCCTGCTGCTTGCACAGCATTATGGCGAGTTTTCGCCCGCTTATCCATATTTCACTGACCTCTCGGCGATCGATGCATCAGGCTTTCGCAGCTTCTTCGGGCTGGCCGACGGAATTGCCCGGCAACCTCTGCTCGAGCGGCAACTCGAGATGGGACAGCTTAACTCGCTCATCGAATGGGTTGTTCTCGCTAGGCGACAGGGCGCAATCGACGATACCGAGGCAGCCAATTTGTTCGCACGGGTCTGCGATCGTCTCGCGGGTGCTAACGATGAAGCCGCTCGTACCCTGGCGTCGATCGATCTTGCCCAGGCGATCCTGAAAGATTGCGGCCATGGCGCAGTCAACGGGTGGGACCACACCTTGCGGGCGTGCCTGCTTGGAGCGTCCGCGGGCAAAGGGGATCAACGCGGAAAAGATTATGAGATCGTTCTGGATGAGCAAAAGGCGCCGAGTATCGACGTTGTGCGTTCCATTGTTTGGACGGCTGAAGCAGCTCTGACTCCGGTGGGCGCTCCTCATCCGGCCGTCATTGCACAGGACAAAACAGCACTTCCGGCTGTGCTGCTGCCCGGTGAAGTTAAGGTGATCGGCAAAGAGAAAGATGCGGTCCTTCTTTATGATCCCGCGCCCGTCCAAAAGCTGATCGACGAATGGAATCAGAACGCCGGGAGTTCGTCGTACAGCGCAGCCACCGCCCGGAAACTTGCCGGCGAAATTCTCAAGGCGATCGAACCGCAGGTGACCCTCGCGCTGGCCGCTCCGGTCTACGCTTACTTCTTTCGGAGCTCCGATCGTGTGGTGTCAGGAGATCCCCTCCTCTTGCGGAAACACCGCTACTTCAATTTTGTGGTTCCCGGGGAGGAGCATAGCCTCGTGCGCGAATCGGAGTTCATCGCCACCAGCGAGGGCCTCGGGAGCTGGATGGAAGGTGGCTTTTCGCAGTTTGGACTAGCATCCGGATTCGCGGCGGCAGCAGGTTGGAAGCAGGGAGGATCGGGCGGGTCCGCCGTTGTTGCGGCAGAGATCGCTGCGATTCGCAGCGCCACATGGAACCAGCTGCTCGACGCCGACCTGCAGTTTGCGACGCTTCGTATCCTGGCGGCTCGGGAATGGATCGTGGCCTCGGCGCAGGATTCGGAGCGCTTTACTTCGCTTAGCCAGGAAACCTATGGTCTGCTCTCGCTCTCCCGTCGAGCCGATCTGTTGAATGGAATCGAAGAACGAGATTGGAGGGAGGTTTGGGCGTCGATCACGTTACCGGATCTGTTTCGATTGGGCGGGAGCTATCTCCGTCGCTATCCGAACGAGCCATCACCCTCACAGGTAACTGCCCAGCTACGGGTAACTGCTGCCGCCGATCATGGTGCTGGTCTCGATATCCTTGGCAGGATTCCGAATCATGTTCTGGGCTGCAGCCACACTCATCTCGTATCCGACGCGCCCTATGAAGAGTATGAACGACTGATAGTGCCCACCTACATGGCGGAACGCACCGCTGAGTTCAAGCTCTTTCTGGCCTATCGCGCGTATAACCTCGGCGTGCAGCCGGCGGACCTGCCAGAGGCTGCGGAGCCGCTTGCCGCAAAGGCGTTCAGTGCTTCGCGGATGGCCGATTATCACGACTGGCGTTCGCTCCTGAGCGCCTATGCGTCGATTAGCAGCGACGACCTGAAGAATGCTCTCGAACAATGATGAACCCTCTTGCATGGATCGTCCTTTCGGCCGCAGCCTTTTCGGCACCGATCCCTGCTTCTGCACAGCAACCAGCGGCCACGCTCCGTGTAACGGCGCGTCTGGTTGAAGTGCCTGTCACCGTCCTGGATAGTCGAGGCCACTATGTCGATGGGCTCGAACGCGGAGACTTTCAGATTATCGAGAACGGTCAGCCGCAGAAGATCAAGTACTTCGAAGACAACGCTGGAATTATTTCCTGCGCCATCCTCTTAGACACCACGGGAAGTATGGGAAAGGCACTCCCGCGCCTCAAGAACTCCGTAATCCGATTCATTGACGAACTCGGGGCGGACGATTCTGTCGCTATCTACTCCTTTTCTGAAGCTCTGGTTCAGCAGCAGAAACTTACCAAGGATAAGGCAGCCGCAAAGCGATCCGTCTTGCGCCTCCGTGCAGGGGGAAATACAGCGCTGTTTGATGCTCTCACTGATGTAACCGGAGAAATCGCCCGGGAATCCGGCAAGAAGGTCGTTGTGGTCTTTACCGATGGTGATGATAACGCCAGCGTGCTGACCGCTCAGGCGGCTGTCAGGCGGGCAACGAAGGATGGGGTTCCGCTCTTCTCGATCGCCGAAGGAGAAGCAACGGAGTCTGTCCGGCTAAAAAAGATATTGACAGATATAAGCAGCAATACCGGTGGGGAGATGTATGAGATCAGGAGCATAAAAGATATCGAGGAGATATTTTCAAAAATCTCGACCGCCTTGCAGCACATCTACCTCATCACTTATCAACCACCGTTGGAGCCCGATGACGGCAAGTGGCGACGAATCGAAGTCCTCATAGGTGATGCAAATAAATATCGTATCCGGGCAAAGGAGGGTTACTTCCCGAAATAGCGGCATCAGAGCCGTGCAAGGAACAACCCTCGACACGCTATCTCTCGTGTGGTCTGTTGTAACTGGTCAGCGGCTTCCGGGGTAGTGATTTTAAGAGTTCGACAAGATCCGCTTTATCTCGATCGCCAAGTCCGAGGCTGAAACAGCTCGTAGTGCTCAACGACGTCCGGGAGCGTCGAAAAATGACCTGCCCCCTGGATCCGTACAGAAGTTACTATGATTTTCGGATTCGGGAGAGATGAACATGGGCAGGAGCAGGCATACGGAGGCGCAGATCATCGCTGAGCCGCCCAGTGCTCCAAATATCCGGCCCCCGGCCTCAGCCCTCGTACCTCAGGCCAGCAAATGCGTCGTAAGATCCGCGGTGCAGAAATCTGCCAGGCACACCGCGCCCGGATTAACTGCATTGCCCGCGCTGTTGCAAGGGGTAATGAAAAACTGGCACACCAGCGTCGGATGTGTGCTCGCGTCCCCGGGCGTCAGCGTAACGGTCAAGAAGCCGTACGGCTGATTGTTCTGGTTGGTCCCATCGGCATAAAACTCGATCGTCACCGTGGCATTCGCCGGCGCGCTCAGGCCCTTCGGCGGAGTCCCCTGACTGAACAGGTCGAACGGAGCCGCCGGAAAACCTTTGCCCGTCCCGCCCGCGCACAGCGTGGCCATCAGCTCCAGTTGCGTATGCCCGCCGCACCCCACCACAAAACACGGTACCTGCTGGACAGGCTTGCCGTGGCTGTCGTTATAGCTCAACGTCATCCGCTGATACAGGTGCGCATGCGCTGAAAAGATCGCGTCCGGTATCTGGCCGCTCTTTGCGAAAGCCTCCTGCAGCACCATGCCGATCGGAACCGCGTTGGGGTAAGCATTATCGTTGCCGAACGTGGGATTGCCCCGCTGCTGGAAATCGAGCGTGCCGTTATACGGCGGATAGTGCAGCGCCAGCAGGATTGCCCGCGACGTCCCGCTCGCATTCTGCGTTTTGCAATAGCTCAGCTGTTCCACCAGCCACTGGTACTGCGGCCCGTCCTTCGGATCTTTATATTGCGTCGGGTTGTCCAGCACGCCGCCATTGGACACATTCGTGTACAGGCCAATAATCCACGCCAGCGGCGTGTCCAGCCGCCAGTACGGATAGGGCAGCGTCGACTCCGTCCGCGCCGTATCAGCCTTGTTGTCCGGCGAAACCGTCCCCGCCGTCCCGCACATGTTCTGCTCGAAGTGCGCGATTTCCGAATCCGCAGTCGACCCCGTGTTCCCGTCGTGATTGCCGGCGATGGCAAAAATTGGCACCGGCCCGTTGCCGTCGGCATAAGCCAGGTATTGCTGGTAGAACTGGGTGTTCCACAGGCCGCCCGTCACATCCGATCCGCTCGTCGCATACACAAGGTCGCCCAGGTGGTAGAGGAACGACGGAGCCACCGCCGGGTTCACCGGCTTCCCGATTTGTGACGCCATGCCGCCCGCCACCGCGACTCCCGGTCCGTTGATGCCCGGATCGCCCGAGCACCCCGTCATGTGAAAGGTCATCGCGCCTTCGCCCGACGGAGTGAAAACAAAATTTGTCGTGGTTGGAACCGGATTGGGAAGCGCCGTCCAGACGCCGCCTTCGATGCATGCTCCGTTGGGATTGCTCTTGGATAGGATCGTACCTGTTGTGCCCATTCGTTCTCCGTTCACCGGGGCAAATATACCACCTCCAGCCGTCTGAACGACCGGTAATGCCGGTGCCGCGTGAGCTCAAGCGGCGCAGCAATCTGGCGGGCCATCGCTCCGATAGTCCTACGCACCGAACATCCCCAACTGCCGGTCGTCATCATCCTTCACCGGCTCCGACAACGAAGGATCGTTGTTCCTGACGTTGTTCACCCGCCGATCCACGCGCCACGTCTTCATCTTCTCGGCGTCGAACGGACGCAGAAGATCGACCGGTGGCCGCTCTGCGCTGCCCGGCTCCAGCCATCGCTGATAGTCCTTGCGTTCGACGATCAGCGGCATGCGGTCATGGCCCGTCTTCTCCGCGAGCAGTTCGTTCGGCTCAACGGTAATGATGGCAAACGTGTCCATCTCCGTCTTGCGATCCGGTGACCGCCAGTGCCGCCACACCCCACCGAGAGCGAACGGCTGATCGTCCTTCATCGCGAACACCCATGGAAGTTTGGTCTTCGCGTCCAGCCGTTTCCACTCGATGAAGCTGTCCGCCGGAATGAGGCAGCGTCTCTTGAGGAACGACTCCTGCCACAAGCCGCTCTCCATCAGCTTTTCGCTCTGGGCGTTGATCGTAGTGAGCTTGTAGTTCTTCGCATCGGCCACGAACGGCGGCAGAAACTTCCAGAACATCATGCGCAGCGTGCGCGTTCCGAACTCTTCATCCCAGATAACGACCGGCTGCATCGTCTGCGGAGCCACATTGTAATCGGGCGCGAGTTCAAGCGCGAGGCCGTCAACGTTGCCGAGATGAAAGGCTTCGGTGATCTTCTGCTTGTCCGATCGGCGTTGGTAGCGGCCACACACTCCAGCAGTTTAGCGTGCTGCTCTTCTGGCAGATTGCAACAATTCACCCTACCCCGGTACCGCACGCTGATGACATCTATCACCTGCGATTTGTGACAACCTTCACTGCCCGTTGCGTGCACCCGGAACGATACTGACTCTCATGAGAACGCTCCATGCGTTTGGCTCATGCGAATGAGAGGGCAGCATATGAAATATCGTGCGTTTCACCCGGTTTTGCATACTCGCCGCGTCGCCGCTTTGTTTGCGTCCGGCCTTGCACTGATTCTTGCGCTGGCTATTTCCATGAATGCAGGCGCGCAGACTCCAACGGCAACAGCTTCCGTCGCGAAGGTAGAACCGGGCTTTTCGGTAATCGGCGTCTCGGTGCGAACCGAAAGTCGGAAGGAAGCAGGCGGCACTGGCCAGATACCGAATCTGTGGACGCGTGCCATGCAGGACGGTACCCTGGACAGCATTCCCAATCGTGCAGATAGCAATATTCTCGCGGTTTACACGGACTTTGCCAGCGACCAGAATGGCGAATTCACCTACGTTCTGGGCGCGCGTGTGACTTCGATCGACAAGGTTCCGGCTGGCTTTGTGGCCGTAACCATTCCGGCGGGCAAGTATGCGGTGGTCCAGACCGACAAGGGAGCGCTGCCGGACGTGTTGCCCAAGGTGTGGCAGCGCATCCATGCAATGCCGGCCAGCGAACTTGGCGGAGAGCGGGCCTTCAAAGTCGATTATGAGGTTTTTCCGGCGGGGTTCGACTGGCAGAATGCCCAGATCGATGTGCATCTCGGATTAAAGTAACGAGTTGTCACTTCATCCGCGCCGGCACCTTCCGGAAGACGCGATTGAATATCTCGTGCGCTAGGTCCACTGACTCGTTGATGGCGTGACTCGTCGGAATCACCCGGACGTTAACCTGCTTCTCTCTGGCTAGCCGTTGTTTCGAGGCTCTCGGTGAATTCGAGAACGATCCATGGCCCGTCCTTTTTCTCGTTCTTCCTCGGTCGAACAGCAAACAAAAGAGCGATACCACAGATGAGGGCCAGTCCCGCAAGAATCGCGGGCACTGGACTGGTCGATTGCTGGTCCGCGGTCACATCAACCAGAAGTCGAATGGGGGATACAAGGTATACAAGCGAAAATATCCCCAGGGCGATCAAAATAATCCCGACAATGGATGCCGTCCTCATAAGACCTCGTATCGAATCGCTTGGGAGTGGACCCTCGTTATAGACAGAGTGTAGATCAGCGCACGATTCGGTCGCGGTATGTTGGCGTCAGGGTCGAACACGGCTGCCTTTCAACTTCGTCACCTCGTAAGAAACCCGGCCCTGGAATATCTCATTGGGCAGATAGCGCCGGTGCTCTCCGCATAGCGGACACTTCGCCGCAATCCACGACGAGGGCAGCGTCTCCACCGGAGCCCGGATATTCTCCCCGCATCCCTTGCACCGGATCACAAACGCGCGGTACGTCGAAGGCCCTTGAAACATGAAAACAGCATAGGCGAAATAAAAGCGAAAGTCATTCTGGAAATCCAGCCACTGCACCGCAGAGCCGCGTAGCGGCTAGTCCTTTGGTGGTATTGGCGCAGTGCCAGACCGCTATTAAGGTGAACGAGTTGCTCCTGATTGTTGGAGCAAAAAAAATGGCAGATTCGCTGGGGGAGCGGGTCTGTCATTTTTCATTTGTGTGCTTGGCCGGGAATTTCCGCAATCCCGCTATAATGGAAATAGAGACAAGAAAGGCCTGGCTGCCATCGCAGCCGGGCCTTTTCTCTTCTCCGGGATCGCTCGCTGCAACCCATTTAGGATCAATGAGTGTCAGGCAGCTGTAATCATATCAATCGGTTACAGTATAGTCTTGAATCGCTGCCCTGAAATCGGTGCAGCATGCTTCAGTAACCCTTTTAGAATCAGGCAGACTACCGTAAGTCGTTCATTCATTAGTAGGTAGTGCTGACGTATGCGTTAAATATCGCTATATCAAACGGTTACAGAAAAAGGACGAAACAAGGGGTGGGGGGTGGGCCCCCCACCCCCCCGCCTCGACGGCTTACTTAGACGGCGTGAAGAGCTCCAGCCGCACGTGCCAGGTCACCGACTGGCCCGGTTTGAGAGTGACCATCCCCGTATCCACCCCGTGCCACTCCTTGCCAAACGGATCCCCAAAATTGAACTGCTCCTCGATCGCCGCGAATTGCCTGGTCGGCGGAGCGTAGACCTGCACGGTCTTGATCTCCGGCGAAATCCCTTCGACCCGAACGCCGTAGTTTGCCGCCGGATCGGTGAGGTTTACATCGACCGCCCCGTCCGTCCTCTTGAGCTTGGACCAGTTGTCGTCGAGGAAGATGTCGTCGAGCGCCTTGCCGTCCGGAGCGGTGAAGTCATACTTCGTGCCCTTGACCGGCACCAGCTTCCCCGTCGGGAAGACGTCGTCGTAGTTGTTCACCTCCGCCGTCTGCTCCCCGGGCACATGCAGCCTGGCCTGCTTCCGGTCTCCGCTCGGGATGTTGAAGTAGGGGTGCCACCCGATCGCCATCGGCTCCTCCTCCGTCCCGACATTTTTGGCCGTGATCGTTGCGTCCACGGCGCCGCCGGTGAGGGCGATGCTGAAGTTCAGGTCGGTGTTCGACAGCCAGTGCCCTCCGAAGTTGCCCGCGTGGATAGTGCCGGTGAGCGTCTGGCCATCTGCCGTCGTTTCCGTCTTCACATCGTCCGTCTTCGAGGCGAGGATGAGACCATGCATCGCGTGTGGCTCGGCGCCGGGATTCTTGCCCTTCCAGTTGGCAGGCAGGGTGATCGTCTTGCCCTTCCACTCCGTCGTGATGGTCTTGCCGTCGTCCGAGAGCTTGCCGCGAATGCGGTTGGGATAAGGCACGAGGAACGCTCCGCCGAAGCTGAAGCTGGCGTTGCCATTGAGGTCGTCAGGACCGCCATTGAGCTTGGCCGCCGCATCGGTAAGAGACGGTGACGCGAACACCTCAACCTCGCCCTTGCCGGGAATGTTGGCGGTGATCTGGAAGACATTCATACCCCGCCCGGGAAACACGGTGGCGGTGAGGAACTCCGGCTTCTGGCCGTTGCCGGTCGCCTTGCGCTCCAGCTTCACAATGTCCTGGCCGCCAATCTGCTGCGGCGCTGCAGCGGTTGCGGGTTGCGACGGAGTTGTGGATTCCGATGGGGGCGGCGCTTGTTTGCAGCCGGCTACTACAAAAAGCGTTGCCACAGCGAAAATAAGAGCATGTTGCTGAGAAACGGACATTTAAGGTGAACCTCGAGTTTTGTGTGGTTTCCGAGCGAACGATTCCAGTACAGGCAGCCTGTCTCCGAGCCGGAAACAAAAGCGAGCCTATTTTACGCTGAATTGCAACTACTGCGCCTACAGCCGACTGGATAGAATCACATGGATGCCAAATAGAAAAAGTCGTGCTGAATTGGCGCTTGCATCCCTGAACGAGCGCATCATCGCCTGTGATCGATGCCCGCGACTGCGGACGTATGACACGCTGGTCGCCGCCACAAGACGTCGCGCCTACACCCATTGCGAGTATTGGGGACTACCGGTTCCTTCGTTCGGCGATCCAGACGCCGCTGTCCTGATCGTAGGCCTCGCGCCTGGGGCGCACGGTTCGAACCGCACCGGCAGGCCCTTTACCGGCGACGGATCGGGAAACTTCCTGTATCCGGTACTTTATCAAACGGGCTTCGCGTCTCAACCCAATGCGGTTTCGCGTGACGACGGCATGAAACTCAAAGGCATGCTGATCACCTCGGTGGTAAGGTGCGCGCCGCCTGGTAACAAGCCCTTGCCAGACGAGATCGCGAACTGCGCGCCTTATCTTGACGAGGAAGCAGCAGCACTTACGAACCTGCGAGTCGTAGTCTGCTTGGGGAAGATCGGCTTCGATGGATTTGTGCAACATCTGATGCGCACGGGACAAATTGCGCGTCGCGGCGAAATGCACTTCGCCCATGGCGCTGAATATCCTTTGCCAGGGGGGCGATTCCTGCTCGCCAGCTACCATCCCTCGCTGCAGAACACGAACACCGGCAAGCTCACGGAACCGATGTTCCTGAGGATCTTTCACCGCGCGCGAGAGCTCGCGGCTTGAAGTAATGCAGGATTCCAGATGCGCCTGGCATCCGAAATCGCAGAGAGCCGCATCCTTTTAAAGGAGCTTAAGGGAGCTTGTGAATTTCTCCCCGGAGGAAAGCGTGATGACGATTCTCTTGATTATTTTGATCCTGTTGCTTGTGGGTGCTTTTCCTGCATGGCCTTACAGCCGAAGTTGGGGATACTACCCTAGCGGGGGCTTGGGTTTGATTGTGGTGATCCTGGTCATTCTCCTGCTGATGCACGTGGTTTGAGCACGGACTGTGAGACTGGTTGGGATTATGGAGCGGGAGACGGGGATCGAACCCGCAACCAACGGCTTGGGAAGCCGCTACTCTACCATTGAGCTACTCCCGCGTGGAGCTTCAATGCAAGAGTAAACTCCACCAGCGCCGCAGAGCAAGCGTGGGTAGGGCGGAAGAAGTCCTGCGGAACGCTGCAGCTTAACGCGCCAATAGTTGTGAGATGCGTGCGCGATAGCCTCGGCTCATCGGAACCTTCTGGCCATCATGCATCAGCACAAACGACTCACCTTCCTGCGAGTCGGTTCTGATCTCCTTCACATGCTGCAGATTGACGATGGCCGAGCGATGAACCCGGATGAAACAATTCGGATCGAGCCGGGTCTCAAAGTGAGCCATGGTTTCACGTAACAGATGATTCTCCCGGTCCGCGCAAATGCGGACGTAGTTTTCCTCAGCTCCAATCCACCGGATATCCGTCATGGGAAGAAACAGGATTCTCCCCTTGGATTTGAAAACCAGCCGGGTGGCATAAGTGGATCCTTCAGGATCAGACTTCTTGTCTGCCCCATTCTCATGAGAAACAGAGAGTTGATCCCGGGCTCTTTGAAAAGCCTCCTTCAATCTCTCTCGCGTAAACGGCTTTAATAAGTAGTCGATGGCATTAATTTCGAAGGCGCGGATCGCATACTTATCGTGGGCTGTTGTGAAAATGATCTTTGGAAGACGCACCTGCTCATTCGACGACAGCGTCGACACAATATCGAATCCATCCATCTCCGGCATCTGCACATCCAGAAGGATCAGGTCGGGATTTGTGAATTGCACGAGATCAATGGTCTCCAGGGCATTCGCGCCCTCCCCCACAATCTCCACGTTCGTGTCGTCTTGAAGCAGCTGCCGAAGTTTCTGCCTCGCCAATACCTCATCATCCGCGATGACCGTTTTGATTTTCATGGGAAAAGTCCTGCGTGTTGGCGGTTAGACGCGGCGAGTAGCCAAGGGGCAGCAACAAAATTGCCTGAACCTCGCCGTCAGCAAATTCCTTCAGGGTAAATCGATGATCGTTGCCATAGTGCAATTCCAGGCGAGCCTTGACGTTCGCAATTCCAACCCCACGTCCATCGTGTTTCAGCGAGGTCATCTCTGTCAGTCCGCGGCCCGAGTTCCTGACGCATATCCGTAGTTGTCCACCGTGGTTCTGCGCTTCAATTCCCAGGAAAGCTTCGCCCCGTGTCACGGCCACGCCATGCACATACGCGTTCTCCATAAGCGGCTGCAGGATCATCGTCGGCACCAGTGCATCCAGGACCTCCGGTTCGATAGCCACATAACTGTGAACCTTTCCCGTGAATCGCATCTGTTGGATAGATAAATACATCTGAATAAATTCAATTTCGTCGGTCAGAGGAATGAGCTTTGCGTCGCCTCTGTCCAGAGTCATACGCAGCATGCTGCACATTTGTTCCAGCATGCGGTCGGCAGCTTCCACGTCGGAGTGCATCAGGCTGGAGATGCTGTTCATGGTGTTGAAAAGAAAGTGTGGATTCAATTGCATGCGCAGCGCTCGCAGTTGCGCATTGGTCAATTCGGATTCCAGCCGCATTGATGCGGTTTCCTTCTCGCGGAGTTTCTGATAGTACCCGATACCCCGGAACAAGAGGAAGACAACCCAGAAGGTAAGGAGGTTGCTGACCAATTCGGAATCGACAAAATAGACCAGCCGATGCAGGAAAGTCATGGAGCGACTTCCAATGCGAAGGTCCCATGTGACTGCGACCCAGATGACCTCTTCGAGAACGCTGACGAGGATACTCAGCGGGACTACGCGTGTGAGGATCTGCTTGAGCGTGGCACGTTGAATCCAGTCACCCAGCTTCCACCAGATGATCCAGCAGATAATGCCCCAGAGCAGAAAATGAATTGCCCAAAGCAGGTAGACCTTGCCAAATTGAAGGTCGTAATTCCAGGTACGCTTTTCCACCCATTCCTGGAGCGCAAAAAGAACGGCTAACACTAACCATCCCGAAAGGAATACGACGGGATGCATGAATGCAGGGCGTTGGGGTTTAAGTTTCGTATCTACGGTGCTCAGCGAACACTTGCTCCCTTTGGCGAATTAATCTGCGCTAGCTCCGTAGCATACACCTCATCGACAGGAAAGAAGGCAGATTCAGAGCCGCCACCAAGAACAAACACGTCTTTGTGGGGATTAGCAGCCATCCATTGCGCCGCCGAAGTCTGAGCCTGCTTCTGCTGCTCAATCGAAAGAGCCGACTTTGCAGCTGTTAAGTCCGCGCGAAGGGGTGCCTTGGCTTCGTCTCCGCCCTGGATTTCCGCGATCGTGAACCAGATGTATGCAGTGGAGATATCCTTTGGCACTTCTTTTCCATCACGATAAAGAATCCCAAGGACAGCCGAGGACCGCCAGTTACCCGCCGTTGCAGCTGCCTTCAGCAGAGCAGTTGCTTCTCCCGAAGTCTGCGGTAATTCAGGATGATTCACCAACAGCAGCCCAAGGGAGTGCTGGGCGCGCACGTACCCGGCATCGGCGGATTGCCGCAGGTAGGTGACCGCGCGATTTAAGTCACGCTTATGACCCTCCGAGCCGGTATAGAGTGTGCCCATCCCATATTCTGCTTCGGGGTTATGATGTTTCGCCGCTCTGTCGAACCAATGCTCCGCCATCGCAGGATTCCGTTCCACGCCCACTCCAAGAACGTAGACAAGTCCAAGGTAGGCTTCACCGCGCGGGTCACCGCGCTCTGCAAGCTCATTTAGAAGCTCCAGACCCAGTCGCAGATCTTTGGGAACGCCGGCGCCTTTCATGTACAGCACCGCAAGATTGAGCCTACCGATGCTCGAACCCGAAGCAGAAGCCCTCTGGAACCACTTGGCGGCCTGCTGTGCGTCTGTATTCACGCCAATTCCGGCAAGATAGAAATATCCCATTTGAACCTCGGCACCGGTATCACCCTGGTTTGCAGCCTTCTGGTACCAGTAGGCTGCCTTTGATAAGTCGCGAGGAACACCTCGTCCCGCCAAATAGTCGCAGGCAAGTCTAAGTTCCTCGCGCAGGTGACCTGCGGCCGCCTTCGTCTGAATGTCCTCACGCGGAATATCCGCACTGGCATCACCAGCGACGAATAAACTCCCAGGCCCTGAAGACATCTGACAAAGTATCCCTGGATGAACCAGCGAAGAGAAGAGTCCTGCCAGGAGAAGAGCGCTTCGCGCTCGCAATTTTCGGGTCATCGCAACCTCCTTCACGCGCTGTCATAGACAGTCATCATGAGGTATCGTCACCCACTGAAATCTTGAACGGGCCAGGGTTCACCACACTCCGGACTGCCGTCATTGAGTGATGTCCACTCCTTGTCACAGGAATTAAGTGCCTCATCACAAAGCCAAAAAATGTTTATTACTGGTTATTGCAGAACTTGCGTGCCGACGAGAGCAATGTTTAGCCATGTTTCTAGGCCTACTTCCTATCTATCCCCAAAAAAGTGGCCTTGTCACAACAACTAAGGGATTTGTCCCGATCTCCTAAAACTTGTATTGGATTTCCCTCGATAATTCGTGAATCTGGAGACTATTCTCGCTCCACTAAACCTGGGTGCATTCAAAGCCAAGATGCATTCCGTCACCCATTTCTAGATCTATGCATTTGGTCCGACATCTACGACCATCTGTCACATAAATGGCGAGAATTCCCGTTCGGGTTACTCGCTTGCATAGTTCGTCTCTAGGGTGGGGCCAGTGACAGCTCATCAATCGCAAACGGAAACCGGCCACACAGATCCGAAGGCTTACCCCAGAGGATCACCTCTGAGAGCGCAACGACGAGGCCAGTGATTGCGCCCCCGGTTTTCGATTGGGTCACACCCCACCCCAGATTTTGAGAGCACTACATGGAGGCAGCAAATGGGATCGATTCGAGCAGCATGGAATGCTGTTCTGCTACTTGCGGTTTTAGCCTGCGTTGTATCGGCAAGTCGGAATGCCCTGGCACAAGGCATCACAACGGGATCAATCACCGGCTCGATTGCTGACCAGCAAGGTGCCGTTGTACCCCAGGCCGCAGTCACCGCTGTTCAGAGCGGAACCAATGCGACTTTCAAGTCAACGAGTGGGGCCGATGGCCTGTTCGCCTTCCACGATTTGCCCATCGGCGATTACACGCTGGCAGTAACGAGCGGGAGCTTTAGCCCACTCAATATCAGGAACATTCGCGTCACCGCCGGCGTCACAACGGAGTTGGGAGTCGAAAAGCTGACTATAGGCTCGACATCGGCAACGGTCACGGTGGAGTCATCGGCGCCAATCCTGGAGGTGAGCCAGGCACAGGTAACCACTTCATTCGACTCGGTTGCGATTCAGAGTCTGCCGCTGAATACGAATTTCGACAACCTCGCGCTCCTCGCCCCTGGTGTCGTGCAGACCCATGACGCACAATTCAGCAATTCAAATGGCGTCGGTATCTCGGCCAATGGCCAGCGCGGCCGCTCTAATAATTTTGAGATCGATGGACAGGATAACAACGACAACAACGTAGGTGGCCCGTCGGTCTTCTTCGGCAGCGCGGACGCGATATCCGAAATTCAGATCATCACCGATAACTTCGGCGCACAGTATGGCCGCAACATGGGCTCGGTAGTCAATTATGTAACCAAGTCCGGTACGAATGCCTTCCATGGCACTGGCTTCGAATACTACGCGGGCTCCTGGCTAAGTTCCCTTCAAAACCAGCAGAAGAGTCCGCTGTTCGGCTTCTGCGCCCCGGGCGAAAATCCCAGCGACGGTTGCATGCCTGTAACAGTTCCCCGAACTGTCGACAACAAGTGGGGCGGCACGATTGGCGGTCCAATCATCAAAGACAAGCTCTGGTTCTTTGGGAGCACCTATTGGGACCACACGCGGGACGGCGGCGCTGTTTCAACCTCACAAGGCGCAATTACGCCAACGCCAACCGGCTTGACCCAGTTGCAGGCAGCGTTTCCCAATAACCCAGCCGTCGCTTCGCTGGTAAACCAGGGTCCATACGGGATCAAGACAGGCAATCCAACACCGGTAGCGGGTTCAACAGTCACGCAAATGGTGACGGTGGATGGGGTCAATTTCGTTCCGATAGAATTTGCCGGGGTAGCGAGAACCGTTCCTGCCCTGTTCAATGATGAAGAGAACCTGGGACGCCTGGACTGGCAGCCATCGACGAAAGACCACTTCTTCGTCCGCTATTATTACCAAAACGATTTGACTACCGGCGACCTGGCCAATAGTCCAACTGCCATCGCATCTGGCGGATACATTGAAATACCCGCGAGAACTCATTCGATTGGCGCCGACTGGACGCACACATTTTCACCTGCCTGGATCGATCAGCTGCGATACAGCTATCAGGAGGCGGTGAGCAGCTTCGATGGAGGCGGCGTCCCCGATTGCACGGGGAACAATTTCACTGCATGCCCGAGTTCGGTTACTTTTCAGGATGGCACCGATTTCGGTTATGGCTACTCCAGTGCTCTGCCGTCGCAAAAATTTATCAAGATAACCCAGGTCCAGGACAACGCCAATTGGACTCACGGCCGTCACAGCATGGCGTTCGGCGGCGCCTTCGAATATCAGAATTCTCCCGGCACCTTTCTGCCGAATTACAACGGCACTTTAACCTTCCAGGACTTCAATTCCATCCTTCAGGGGAATGGTTCTCTTGCTTTAACCGATGGCAACCCGGTGATTCCCTTCACGGAAAATGATGTCGCTCTCTACTTTCAGGATGACTGGAAGATCCGTCCGGACTTCACGCTCAACCTGGGCCTGCGCTGGGAGTTTTTCGGACAGGCGGTCAATATACTGCACAACGAAACCGTGGCGCGTGAAACCGGGGCAAATCCTTTATGGGATACGTCCCTTCCACTCTCCGTAACCACTTTCCAGAAGGTTCCTAACCGCTGGAAGAACTACCAGCCGCGTATTGGCTTTGCGTGGAATCCCGGTCATGGGCGGCTTGTTGTTCGCGGCGGCTATGCCATCAATTTTGACCCGGCTTTTTACAACATCTTCGAAAACTCGGCTGTTGAAGCCCCGGTAGCAAATGCCGGTGCGATCAACTGCGGCGGAGGATATCAGTGCCTGCCGGCTACCGGCACAACGGGCGCGACGGTGCGCGCGCAAAACCTTGCCGCACTCCCTCTCGGCGGGGACCCACGTTTTGACGTTGAAGGCCCCCTTTCTCCCAACTTCCGCAATCCTTACACGCAGACGTATTCCTTGGGTGTTCAGTATGGACTCGGTAACGCTGCAGTCGTCGAAATACGGTATGTGGGTAATCACACCGCGGCCCTCTTTCAATCGCTTGATGGAAATCCAACTCTCGAGCCGCTGGCGTCAGCGTTTCCCAACTATGTTTCTCCGAGTTCCCTTTGCCAGGACCCGACTGCTCCCGGATTTCAGACCCTAAATTGCAATGTGGGAGCGCTTCAGGCTGCAACTGCCAACACCGCGTTCTCGATCTACAACGGCCTTCAGACGAATGTGACTACGCGTGCCTTCCATGGCCTGACCGGAACGGTCCAGTACACCTACAGCCGGACTATCGACAATACCAGTGAAATTTATCCCACCGGCGCCGGAGGCAACACGCTGGAGTACTCACAAAACCCGCTCAACACGAACACAGCCGAACGTGGTGTGAGCGGTATCTCTTATCCCAACGTGTTTGCATTCGGATTCGTGTACCAGGTCCCGCAACTAGTCCATGACAATGGTTTTCTCGGTAAGCTTGCGAATGGTTTCTCCATTAATACCATTTATGGATACAACAGTGGTCAGCCATTCACTCCGTTTCAGGGACTTCAACCAAACCCAACCAATCCCCAGACAGCAGTGGGCGGAACATACTGTGACGACTATTTCAATGAGTTCGTTCTCGGGCTAACCAGCTGCCGGCCGATACAGACGGACCGAAGTGCCCCAAACTCGCCTTCGTCGTACACCGTGAACAATGTTCAGACGGCCAATGCGCTCGGCAATCCATACCCTGGAGTGGGAAGAAACACGCTACGCGGCCAAACCTTCAACAATCTGGATTCGAGCATTTTCAAGACGACTAAGCTCTCCGAACGTCTGACCATGCAACTGCAACTCAATGTCTTCAACACCTTAAACCGGCAGTACCTCGGCACACCCGGCGCTCAACTGGGAGCAACTAACTTCCTCACTACGGCCTACAACTCGGGCCTTTCGGGCACAACCGTGGGCACTAACCGCTACGTGCAGCTCGGAGGAAAGATCATCTTCTAAACTGGGAGTAAGCCGAAGACGGCGACGGCAGTTCTGCATCGCCTCTTCGGCTCAAGCTTCCTGCTCTGCAGTTTATCGTTCTCGAACTGGTCCTATTGAACCTTCCCTTTGGGACGCAGTCTCTGCAACTCCATCGCGCATGCAAGCGCGTTGAGCGAAGCGACCTTCAGGTTATCGAGCGAAGCCCAAATCCAGAAGCGATTGGTTGCATCTTCGACGCCGCTCTGAGTGCGTACGCGAACCAACAGATCGCTTTGTCCAGCGCTGCTTAGATTGTTCGGCGGATCGACATCGCCGAGCACTACATCGATATGCTCCCCGCCCAGCGCAGCCTCTACGTGTTCGAGCAAATGCGGCTGATCGAGTTCCACGGCAAGCGAAATTCCCTGCCCGTGAAAAACAGGCGCGTGCAGCAGTTGAATGCCGACTTCAGACGGTTCTCCACCGGAGAGCAAGGCGTAGTGCCTCCGTATGCGAGCCTCGCTCTCTCCGAGATTCACCTTCGCAGAATCGCCGAGCGACGGAACCACGTTGAAGGCCACTTGCGTGTCGTAGATCTCCTTAGGCAGGCTCTGGAAGCTCAGCAGCCCAACCGTCTGCTGGTGCAATTCGTCCATCGCTGCGCGGCCATATTCCGACGCCGGCTCGAGCACGGTTGCCGAAGCGCAGCGTACCTCGCCGAGCTCCTGCAATCGAACCAGCAGAAGCCGCAAACCCACGGCGACGGGATGAGCCGGGATTAGAGCCGGCGTGCTCAGATTCAGGTCTTCACTATACGCGGCCGTCGTTTGATCCAGAAGCCAGGGTGCCCGGACCAGAACACCTGGCTCCCCCTCAAGTGCATAAGAAAGGTCGACGATGCTCGCTCCAGCGCTGAGTGCCGTTTTCCAATGCTCTTGAGTTACTTCCGGCGTACCTGCGAAGAAGACGAAATCTGCCTGATCGAGGGAATCCCGCTCGATGCGCCTGATAAACGTAGGCTCGTCGCCGGCTGCTTCAAGCTGACCAACCTGCGACTCATCATCGATCAGTACAAACTCAGCAGTACTGAACGCGGATTCTGTGAGTACCTCGTTCAGCTCTTTGCCGCGAAGTGACGCGGCCCCGATGATCGCGATCTTGTATTTTTCCGTCATTGCGCCGTTGTGCTCGTAGAAGTTGTACTCGTTGAAGAAATCAGCGGTTCGGCTTGCGCAACTTTCTTATGGCGTTGCCGCGCATACGCCGCGCGTGCCGTGATGCCAGAAAACATGTATACGAGAGCCAGCAATAACAAAACCAGGCGCGAAAAGAAGACCAGAAGGTAAATTGCTAACCCCATCAGCACGATCCACCGGACTGGATGCCGCCGCGACAAGTTGATCTCTTTGCCGCTCCAAAACCGCCAGGTGCTCACCATGAGGAAACCCACGAGACCCACCAGAAGCATCCAGATTGCAGCCAGCCACCAGTTGAAGATTGGTCGCTGGAAGCCGTGCACGACGGCGGCAACCACGCCCGCCGCAGCCGGGATCGGCATGCCGACAAAATACTTGCGGCCCGGCCTTCCCGGATTCTTCGGCAGCGGATCATTGCTGATATTGAAGCGCGCCAGGCGGCTGGCCCCACAGATCAGAAAGAGAAAGCAGACAAAGCCTCCCAGCTGAATCAGCTTTTCGCGGACCCACGGATCGATAGTAGTGGGCAGCATGTGAAAGCCCCAGCTGAAGGCCAGGATGCTCGGCGCTACTCCGAACGTGATCACATCGGCGAGCGAATCCAGCTCCTTGCCAAAGTCGCTTGTTGTATTCGTCATGCGCGCTATGCGGCCATCGAGAGCGTCGAAGGGTATAGCGAAACCGATGGCTAGTGCCGCGTAGTCGAAATGATGCGGCTCCTGGATCGAACCCTGGAGGCTCTGTGTAATCGCGTAGTAACCGGCCGCAATGTTGCCTGCGGTAAACAATGACGGCAGGATATACATCCCTCTGCGCCTACGGCTGCCACGCACATGGTCGGGGTTCTTCAAACCAGCGTCTCCACCAGCAACTCATCCTGAGCCGCGTGCGGCGATCGATCGGGAATGCTGGCCAGGATACTTGAACCACCTTTCACGTTGTCGCCCTTCTTCACACGCAACTCAGCGTTGTCAGGCAGTAGAACATCGACGCGCGAGCCGAATTTGATTAGCCCGATACGTTCGCCTCGCTCCAGCCGGGCGCCGGTTGCTGGCTTGAAAACAATCCGACGTGCCAGCAAACCGGCGATCTGCTTGAACGCGACAGTGTATCCCTCGTCGGATTCAACCACGGCGAGATTCTGTTCATTTTTCTCAGCAGAGGCCGGGTTCATCGCATTCAGGAACTCGCCCTTCTGGTAACGTACCTCGCGCAACACGCCACTGATGGGCGAACGGTTCACATGCACGTTGAACACATTCAGAAAGATACTCAGGCGTAACGTCTCGCCCTCAGGAGTCGTCACGCGAAGTACCTCTGTGATCTTGCCGTCTGCAGGAGAAACCACAAGCCCGTCGCCCTGTGGAACCGCACGGTCAGGATCGCGGAAAAACCAGAGAAAAAACGTCGCCAGCAGAACTGGGACGGTGGACCACAGCCAGCCGCCAAGAAATGTATGGAGCAACGCGGCTACGACGAGCAGAGCAATTGCGTAAAGATATCCGTCACGAACCATAAGATGAGAGCGCAGTAATGTATCTCTCTCTCATTATAGGATCTTCACCACTCTTGCACTGGGCAATGCACACAAATCCTGACTTCGAGACGGCACGGAAGCCTCGGACAGCGATTAGGAACGTTCAGAGATTGGGCGAACGCGAGATGTCAGGAGACATACGCTCGATGGTGACTACTTCGTCGGGCCACCAATTGGTCTTTTATGTAGAGTTTGAGCTTTTTCAGCCGGACTTCCTCGAGCAGCTCCTGCTCGGACGGATACGGTTTCTGGATAAGAACCTCTAACTGTTCCGAATAGTGACGATGTTGTGCTTCCAACTGGTGAATTTCCTCACTATCCGGCGAACCATTTGCTTCTATGTCCATGCGAAGATACCTCCTCTTCATTTAGACGTCTCCAACCTAGCACCGCGATGGTACGACCATCAATCGGTTTTTTGAGGAAAGTTTTCCACCGCCCAGAGACCTGAATCCAGACCTTTTCCCATCAAAACAGCATGCTCGTCCGGATCGCGATAGTAATCTCGCCTCAATCCCTCTTTTATCAGCCCTGCCTTCTGATAAAAGCGAATCGCATGTTCATTGCCGGCGCGCACTTCGAGTTCTATCCTCACTGCGCCATGGGCAAGGCACCAGGTTGTGACGGCTCTCAGGAGCGCCTTCCCTATGCCCATCCGACGCACATTCTCGGCGATCACAATCGACTCAAGTTCGCAGATGTCAAGAACTTGCCGCGCGATAGCGAACCCAATTAGATCGTGCCCATGCGTTGCGACCAGGGCGGCATGGCGGACATCCTCTGTATCGGGCTCCACGAGAAATCGTTCGAAGGCAGCGCGATCCCAGTGCGGAGCCTCGGGTGTGCGGGCCTCAAGGCTCAGTATCCTATCAATATCCTCGACGGCCATTGCCCTGATGTCGATCATTCAACCTTCGCGGTCACCGCTGGGCTGCCTCGATCTCCCTGCCTCGCAAAAAGCTCGGCGTCAGAGCGCCGGACATAGTTCCCGTCAAGCGTAGCCACCTCGTCAAAGTCCTTCGCTAACAATCGTGGCGCGGCAAAGACAAGTGCATCGGCCGCACTCGGCGGATCGACAAGCACGGCGCCGGGAAAGCTCTGTGCTGTACTTTCCTCACAAACGCCGAGCACACCGTCTAACTGTCTACGGATCTCTTCTGAGGTAAGCAGCTTTTCCCGTGATTGCGCTCGGAAATAGAATTCTCCACGGCCCGCGTCGAGCGCTGCCGCATCCGTTCCCGCTTTTTTTGCAAGCAACGCCAGCCGCGACACAGCCAGCAAAGGAAGGCTCAGCGCTTGGGCAAGCGCCTTGGCTGAACTTAACCCAATACGCACACCGGTGAAACTGCCCGGGCCATTCACAACAACAATGGTCTTCAAATCCTCAAGCCTTGAGCCGTGCTCTTTCAGAAGTCCGTGGATCTTCAGGACGAACTGCGCCGCGTACGTCTTGCCCGCCAGTTCGGTCTGTGCCACGAGCGAAATCGCGTCATCGCTGCACCGCGCCAACGCGATCGATCCCGTCGGACCACAGGTGTTGATTCCAAGCAGCATCTATGAGCCCGGGATCGGATCCTGGCAAATTTCGAGCAGCACTCCGCCCGCACTCGACGGATGCACAAAGAAATAGAGATGCCCTCCTGCACCCACCTGAACTTCCTCCGATATCACTCGGATGCCCCGAGCCCTGAGAGTCCGCAGAGTATCGGCAATATTGTCCACATGCAGGGCAACATGATGCAAACCCTCCCCGCGCTTCTTCAAAAACCGCCCCACGGGTGAGTCTACGCTCGTAGGTTCAAGCAATTCGATCCGGCTGTCGAACATCGGAATCATCGCGGTATGCACCTGCTCATGCTCAACCGTTTCTTCGTGCGTAACGGTCAGGCCCAGCGCCTCATAAAAGCCGCGAGCCGCCTCAATGCTGTTCACCGCGATCCCAAGATGATCGATTCTGGTCATGGCTTCGTTCCACGCGCGGCTCCCGCTTCGTGACGAAAGACCTGTGCCACTAACCGGGGTACCAGCCGATACGGATCTTCCTGCCCATCGGCGATGCGCTCCGCATGCTCACTGAGATCTTCGGCGCTTAAACCGTGGGCACCTGCCTCCCTCAGCAACGCCTGCCGCACCATCTCCTCGATTCGCTCACGCCAATAAGCCTTGCGGCGTGTCTCCAATCGCCCTTCCTCCGCCAGCCACGCCTTCATCTGCTCGACAGCGCTCCGTAAATCTTCGATTCCCTCACCGGTCGTCGCAATCGTCCTCACAATCGGCGTCACTCGCGAGTCATGTTTTCCTGCCAGCGACTGCATCGCGAGAACCTCCTTCTCCACTCGATCCGCCCCCTCGCGATCGGACTTGTTGATGACGAATATGTCGGCAATCTCCATAATGCCCGCCTTGATGCTCTGTACATCATCGCCCATACCAGGCATCAGCACCACGACCGTCACATCCACAAGCCTCACGATGTCGATCTCATCCTGGCCCACGCCCACCGTCTCGATCAGCACTACATCCTTACCGCTTGCCTCGATTACCTGGGTCACATCCGCTGTCGCCCGCGCCAGGCCGCCGAGCGAACCGCGTGTCGCCATGCTGCGCACATACAGGCCGTCGTCGCCGATTCGCTCTTGCATGCGAATGCGATCGCCAAGAATCGCCCCGCCCGTAAACGGGCTGCTCGGATCAACGGCGACAATACCCACTTTCGTCGCTGCCGCGCGATAGCCACGCGCCAGCTTGTCTACCAGTGTGCTCTTGCCTGCGCCGGGAGAACCCGTCACCCCGATGCGCAACGCATCCCCGGTATGAGGAAAGCAGCCCGACAACACCTCGGCGGCTTCCGGCGCATCGTTTTCAACCAGAGAAATGGCCCGCGCCAGCGCACGCACATCGCCGGAGCATACCCGCTCCACCAGTTCCCTTACCGCACTGTCCGCTACCGGAGTCATCCGCAATCGATCATAAACAAAGCGGCCTCTGCTCGTTCCGGAACGAAGGTCGCCGGTCTGCCAAAGACCTTACCGCCCGCCTGCGCGTTACTGCGCTGGAAATGAAGTCTTCCACTACCGCTTCGCGCATCAGGTCCGGAGGCAGCAGGCCCTGCGCCAGGATGAAATCATGAAATTTCTTCTGGTCGAACTTCGTTCCCAGTTGTGCCACGAAGCTTGAATCACTCGCTATGGCCGGTCACCTTAGCAAAGTTACAGCGGGACGGCGAATCCTCACCCGCGCGACGGATGGACCTTCAGAATCTCGCGTGCGATGACCATCCGCTGAATTTCGCTTGTGCCCTCGCCAATGGTGCACAGCTTTACATCGCGATAAAACTTCTCCGCCGGATAGTCCTTGATGAACCCGTATCCGCCGTGCAACTGCACTGCCTCGTCGCAGATGCGCACCGCCACCTCACTCGCGTACAGCTTTGCCATGCTCGATTCACGCGTTACCCGCTGCCCGGCGTCTTTGAGCACCGCCGCCCGCTGGGTCAGCAGCCGGGCCGCGTCCAACTCCGTTGCCATGTCGGCGAGCTTCCACTGTATGCCTTGAAACTCCGCAATCGCCTTGCCGAACTGCCTGCGCTCTTTGACGTATTTCACAGACGCATCCAGCGCCCCGCGCCCAATACCCAGCGAGAGCGCCGCGATCGAGATGCGCCCGCCATCGAGCACCCGCATGGAATCGACAAATCCTTCCCCCAGCTTGCCCAGAAGGTTCTCTTCCGGAATTTCGCAGTCCTCAAAGATTAACTCTGACGTATCGCTCGCCCGCAGCCCAAGCTTATTCTCCTTCTTGCCCGGTCGAAATCCTGCTGTACCCTTCTCCACCACAAACGCCGAAAGTCCGTGCGTGCCCTGTTCGCGCTCCGTCACCGCGATCACGACCGCCACGTCCGCATAATGCCCATTGGTGATGAACGTCTTGTTACCATTCAAGATCCAGCTGTCGCCTTTGCGCACCGCCGTCGTCCGTGCTGCGCCCGCATCGGAGCCCGATCCCGGCTCAGTCAACCCCCACGCGCCCAGCCACTCGCCGCTCGCCAGCTTGGGAACATATTTCCGACGCTGCTCCTCATTGCCGGCGAGAAAAATGTGGTTCGTGCAAAGCGAATTGTGAGCCGCCACAATAATGCCCACCGACCCATCTACTGCGGATAGCTCTTCAATCGCGAGCACATAGTCCACATAGCCCAGTCCCGCTCCCCCATACTCAACCGGGAAAATGATTCCGAGCAGACCCATCTGCCCTAGTTGCTTCACGAGATCGGCCGGAAACTCGCTCGCCTCGTCCCAGCGCATTACGTTGGGAGCGATCTCGCGCACGGCAAAATCGCGAATTTCCCTGCGCAACTGCTCCTGATCCTCAGTCAGCGTGAAGGGATAAGTGGAAATGGCATTCTGCTCTGTGATGAGCGGGTTCATTGCATGACTCCAATAAAACGAGTTCCGCCAAAACTCGTAATCGTATCATCCACGACAGATGATTGTCGCCGCCCAAAGCAGTAATATCAGCGACTGAGTTGCGGTGGGCGCACGTCAGCTGCTCTGAACAGCTCGCCGATTCTCAAGTTGTAGAAGTGATTGGTGGCCTGCTCGGGATCGAACCGATGCTATGAAATGAGTTGAATCGCAAATCATAGACGGAACGGTGCTTAATAGCCGGCACAGTCGGCAAAACCGGCAAGGTCGGCAGCATTTGCGAAAAATGCGACAAACATCTGTAGCGGCGGGTCGCGAGGCTGATCGTATGGGACTAGCGCGCTTTCTCCTTTCCCGGCAGGGAACTCGGTTCCGACAGCGACGCGTAGGACACTGCCGGACTCGATGTAGGTCCAGTGATTGCGTGTGCGCGTGTCAGGGGAATCCCCCCTTAAATTACCCAGTGTTTGGAAATACCGTTTCCGAGACATTTTGCTCGAACTTTATTTTTGACTCCTTCCCGAAGGCAGTCCATTCCGGTCCGTTGCACGCGTTTTCACCGCTCTGCAAGGCCTTTCCAGATGCGTCATGGTCATTCTAAGGATGCTACCCATGAAAATGACATCGTTAGTCGCCGTATGTCCACGCAAGAATTGCCTGGTTCGCGGTCGCACTTCCCGTGCCGCCGGTGAATCCGACATAGGCGGTGTTACCCCCGACCGTGGACGGGATGTTGATCGTGAAGCTGGTCGTGTAGGTCGCCTGCGTCACGGTGTCAGTGATGGTCATCGTCAGAGTGGTGCCGTCGTACACCAGCTGGACGGCCATCGTGTCGCCGCTGTGTAGGTCAATACCTGTCGAACTCAAATCGATCGCCGGAACGGTCGGTATGGCGCCATCGGTGTACAGGCCCGTCGAATCCAGCCCCTCGCCACCGGCATTGAACAGATCGAACTTCACGGCCACGCTCGTGGGAATGTACTGGTATCCGAGACCGGTCCCAAACATCCCCAGCGCGGCCGGGCCCTGGTTTTGGATCGTAAAGGTGATCCCATTCGCCTCCGGGTTTGTCAGCTGGAAGGTAAAGTTCGTTGTAAACGATTGAACATTTACTGGCGTAGCGTACCAGGCCGAGGCCTCCTGATCTGTACCATCATTAGTCAGCTGCAGACTCGAGCCGTTCAACTGTGCTGTGCCATTCAGAACCATCTGGCCTTGCGAAGCTGCAAAACCTCCGCCGAAGTTGATGCTCGGGGTGGCCGTTGTTGGTGTGATGGTATAGGCTGCCGTGGCTACCGCGCTGTTCGTGTAGCCCGAAGCGATTACGATCGCGTTGATCGTCTCCGTTGAATTGACCGTGAAGGGGCCCGTATATCTGGTGGACGACGTGGTTGGCGTTGTGCCGTCCGTCGTGTAATAGACATCGGTATTCAGCCATTCTCTGATGGTTACCGTCTGCGACGTGTTATAGGTTCCGCCCGCGGGCAGGATGGTGGGCGTAGGCAATACGTTGTTGATGAGGTAAACTGCTGACCCCCATGTACTGTTGGCATAACCCGGAGCAGCGGCGATTGCGATGACCGCTTCCGACGAGCTTATCGTGATGGGCCCTGTGTACTGCGGCGACGACGTGGTCGGTAGCGTGTCATCCGTCGTGTAGTAGATCGTCGCGCCTGACGTCGCATCGGTGATGGTTAGCGTCTGCCCGGTGGCGTAATCTCCGCTGGACAGGCTGAAGATCGGCGTGGCTGCTGGGAGGAGGGCAGTCAACGGACTTGTTGCCCCTGCGGTCGCATAGGTCAGCAC
>Ga0210383_10000479_pt1 | contig 36919 bp, 37 predicted proteins | sample IncBWC14OmetaG_FD_160072 | JGI IMG/M metagenome (GOLD analysis project Ga0210383, IMG submission 160072) | Forest soil microbial communities from Barre Woods Harvard Forest LTER site, Petersham, Massachusetts, United States - Inc-BW-C-14-O ... | reverse complement strand
CGCACCCGCTGCACAGCCTCCGACACGATCGCGTAGGTGTCGAGCACGTCCATGCCGTCGCAGCGCATGCCCGGCACGCCAAGGCTCTCGCCCTTGCGCTGCAGGTCAGTCACAGCCGAGTGACGGCCCAGCGCGGTGCCCATGCCGAACTGGTTGTTCGTGACCATGAACACCACCGGCAGGCGCCATAGCGCGGCGATGTTGAGCGTCTCGCCGAACGTGCCCTGGTTGGACGCGCCGTCGCCGAACACACACAGCGTGACCTCGTCGGTGCCCTTGTAGTCGCTCGCCAACGCGATGCCAGCAGCGATCGGCAGGTTGCCGCCCACGATCCCGTAGCCACCCATGAAGCGTCGCTGCAGATCGAACATGTGCATCGAGCCGCCGCGCCCGCCCGAGCAGCCGTCGGCGCGGCCGAACAGCTCCGCCATCACGTTCTCCGGAGGTGTGCCGCGCACGAGCGCGTGCCCGTGCGAGCGGTACGTGGAGATCAGGTAGTCACTGTCGTGGAGCGCCCGAGCGCTACCCACGATCGTCGCCTCCTCGCCGATCGCCAGGTGCAGGAAGCCGCCGATCTTCGCCCTTGCGTACATCTCCCCAGCGCGTTCCTCAAAGCGCCTGATCAACGTCATCGTCTCGAGCCACTCACGCGCGCTCGCCGGCTCGGGAAGGCTCAGTTCCGGGACGCTGGCCATCAATGATCCACCGTACTCCAGCGCCGTATGAACTCATCTTCCTCCAGCTGCGTCAGGTCTTCGCGCAGCGCACGCGAGAGCTTTGATGCCTCCCTTGGTGGACGATCCCAGAACAGCACCACTTCGCCGCTGTTAACCTCCACGACCTCAACGTGATCCACCCGCGCCGTGTCCGCCAGGGGCGCCGGCGTGAGCCCGCCGCGGGTGACGATCAGCCTGTAGCCGTGGCCGGCCTTCATGTCGAGCGCGATCCCGTCTGCTCGATCCGCAGCTCATATCCAGCGGCACCGGGAGAGCGGTCGATGGCTTCGATGCGCATCCGCTCGGCCGCGCGCTCCAGCGAATCCCCTCCGGCGAACACTTGAGTGCCGACGAGCACAGCGGGCACGTCGCGGACGCCCGCTTTCACCGCCGCCGCTGTCGTCGCCTCGAGCCGCTCGACCGTCGAGCGCATCTCCGCGCCGCGCAGCACCGCGGTGGGATGCATCTCGCATGCCGCCGCCGCGATCAACACGAAGTCGGGGTCCTCCAACGAGTGTCCGCCCGCAAACGCCTGGCGGAACGCCGCCTGCGCGAACGGCACGGTACGGCCGATGGACGCTGCATATGTGGCCACCCGCATCGCCAGAGAGCTATCGAACGGGAACGGCTCGGGCCATCGAAGCGGCTGTAGGCCGAGCGTTTGGGCACGCCGCTCGATCTCCACGCGGAAGACCTCCTGCTCCTCGCGGCAGCGAAAGGCATCGAATCGGTTGGAGCCGGGCAGTTCGCGTGCGAGCACCGGACGCCATTCGGCTGGACCGCCGAGCACCTGCAGCACACGCTCCGCGGCAAAATACGCCAGCGGGCTGGCGAGGTCGAAGTAGAAGGCCGCCTGTGTGGGCACCTCCCCGAGGTTAGTCCCCCAACAAAAAGGGGGCCGTCTTCAGCCGTGGATCAGCCATCCGTCGGCGGCGCGTCCAGCTTCCATCACGGCCTCCGACAATGTCGGGTGCCCGTGGATGATGCGCGCGAGCTCCGGGAATCCGCCCTCCAGAGCACGCACGTTCACCAGCTCCTGGATCAGCTCGGTGGCGCGCGCGCCGACGATGTGCCCGCCGAGCAGTTCGCCGTACTTGCTCTCGCCGACGACCTTCACCAAGCCGGTGCGATCACCGTACACCGTGCCGCCGCCGACCGCGCCGTAGGGAACCTTGCCCACGACCACGTCGTAGCCTTGCTCGCGTGCCTGCGCCTCGGTCAGCCCGAACGAGCCGACGTTCGGCGTGCAGAAAGTCGCGCGGGGGATGTCCTGATAGACGATCGGATGAGTGGGACTACCCGCGATCGTTTCCGCCGCGATCACGCCCTCATCGGATGCCTTGTGCGCGAGTGCTGGACCGGGGACCAAGTCGCCGATCGCATACACGCCCGCGCGTGAGGTGCGAAGCGCGCCATCCACCTGGATGAGGCCGCGCTCGCCGAGCGCCACGCCCGCCTCGGCGAGGCCCAGTCCCTCGACGTCCGCGCCGCGCCCGGCACAGATCACCAGGTAGTCGACCTCTGTGGACTCGCTGCCGTAGGAGAAGCTCACGCTTGACTCGCCGCTCTTCACGTCGGCTACAGGGGTGCTCGTGTACACAGCGATGCCCTGGCGCTTGAGGCCACGCTCGACCAACCGCGAGATATCGGCGTCCTCGGTGGGGAGCAGGCGATCGAGTGCCTCCAGCAGCAGTACCTCGCTACCCAGGCGGGCATATGCCGATGCGATCTCAGCGCCTGATGCGCCCGCGCCGACGACCGCCAGGCGCGCAGGCACCTCCGGCAGTGCCCACGCCTCCTCGGTGCCGATAACGCGTCCGCCGAACTGCACGCCGGGAATCGGCCGCGGCGTGGAGCCGGTGGCGAGGATCACGCTGCCGGCGCGGATCGTCAACGGCTCGGCGTCGAACACATCCACCAGCACGTCACCGTCCGCGGTCAGCTTGCCGTTACCCTCGATCACGTCGATGCCGTCTTTCTTGAACAGCCCGCCCACGCCGGAGGTCAACGTCGAGACGACCTTCGCCCGGCGCGCCTGCACGGCGGCGTAGTCGACCTCCACGCCGCTGACCTTCAAGCCGAACTCCTCCGCCTCGCGGATCTCCGACAGCAGATCAGCGGAGCGCAGCACCGCCTTGGCGGGAATGCACGCGTAGTTCAAGCAGCGGCCGCCGAGCTTGTCGCGCTCGACCACAGCGGTCTTCAAGCCAAGTTGCGCCGCGCGGATCGCCGCCACGTAACCACCTGGCCCAGAGCCAATGACGATGCAGTCGTAGGCGCTCTCGGGCATGTAACTCCACACTATCGAAGCCGTGAACCCGCGGCCGGGTGGCCGTCAATCACTAGTCCAGATGTGGGTTTCTACCCTGTTCGCCAGCCTGGATGCGCCCCATTACCCGGACTAGCTTCCAGAACAGCCAGCCCGCGAGGCCGACCGCGAGCAGACACAGGCCGGCGGTGATCCACGAGGTGGCGATCACCAGCGCTAGCGACGTGACGATGATCTGGAAGGTCAGCAGCGCCTCGAACGCCAGCACCGCGAAGTAGCGGCGCTGATACATGCCGACGCCCAGCGACGCGAGGACCGCTGCCAGGAAGATCGCCCCCGGTAGCGACCCGCCGTGACGGGAGAGGTTGTGGATGCTCAGCCCGCCCACCAGCACCGCCACCCCCACCACCGCGCACACACCGATCGCGACCAGTAGCGGCGTCGGACGCTCGTCCGCGCCGAGCGGCTCCAGCGGCAGCGGCTCGACCGTCATCGCGGTGCGTCCATCGCTCGCGCGTCGATGGCGGCGCGTAGCTTGCGGGCGGCGCTCTCGGGCTCGACTGCGTCGGCGATTGCGCGCAGCACGCAAACACGCTGGGCTCCCGCATCGAGCGCGTCGGCGAGGTTGCCCGCGTCGAGTCCGCCGATCGCGAAGAACGGCACGGGCGCGTGCGCTGACGCGTAGCGGATCAGCTCGACACCCACCGCCGGGCGCCCCGGCTTGGTGGGCGTCGCATGGATGGGCCCCACGCCGATGTAGTCCACGAGGCTCGCGTCGACGGCGTCGATCTGCGCGGGCGAGTGGGTGGACAGGCCGATCAACACATCCGCGCCCACGAGCGCGCGAACCTCGGCCACAGGCATGTCGTCCTGCCCCACATGGATCCCGTCCGCGCCGACGTCCAGTGTGATCTGCGGACGATCGTTGACGACCAGCAGCGGGTTAGGCGGACCGAGACGCTCGCACAGCGCACGCGTGGCGTTTGCGACCGCCGTGAGCTCACCGTCGGGTAGCTGCTTGTCGCGCAGCTGGAAGATGTCGACGCCGCCCGCGACGGCAGCCCTCAGCATGTCGGGCAGCTCACCCGCGCCGGGGGACGCGTCGCAAACGAGGTAGAGCCGTGCTGCCGCTAGGCGTTCACGGCGCTCGGCACCTAGGTCTCGGGTTGGCATGTTCGCCAGTCTGGCAGGAGCCCGGCTCACCGGACCACGCCTGCGGCTCACAGGTCGGGGTTTCGAGCGGTCGTTGCCGTGGCTCGCTCGCGTTGCAGCAGATCCTCCGCCCGCCTGGCGTTACGACAGCGGTCGGGGAGCTCGTCCAGCAGTTGCGTAGCCTCCGTTCGGTCGCGATCGCGCAGCACCGCGTGGACCCGGCGCCCGGCGGTGTCCAAGTGAATGCTGGACAGCCGCAGGCGACGCTGCACGGGTCCCTCGACCAGCCGAACGCTTTGCACCTTGGCCAGTGGCACCCAGTCGGTTACGCGCCGCAAGCGGCCGCTGGTCGTGACCGTGAAGCGCTCATTCGTCGCGCCAGACAGATATCGAAAGCGCAGCGGCGACTTCCAGCGGGCGCGCGGCGGAGGCGTCGATCGCTCCTCGGGGAGTCCGCTGAACACGCTTGCCAGCAGCAGTGCTGCCTGTGCATGGCTGCCAACCGGCAGCAGCGCGCGGGCGGCTTTGGACTGGTTGCGATCCTGACGGCCTTTGGACTTCTGGCTGGCGACGTCCACTTCCAGCCGGCACCAGCCAAACGCCCTCCATGCCAACGGCTCGACCATCCTGATCGCTTGTATTCGACCTGGGGGGATTGTCTCGGCTGAGGTTTCGATGAGCCCTGAGCGCAGGTGCAGACCGTCGGCCGCGTCGCTCACAGCGAGGCGATAGTCGCCGTTGAAACGGCGAAACATGGAGATCGCAAGCGCGAACAGGCCAGCTGCACCGGCGCTGATGGCAGCTGCCTCGATCGCGGGGGCGACGACGGCGAGGATCGCGAGAGCGACGACCGCCAGCTCGAGCACCAGGCCGCTGCCGGTGAGCAGGATCGAGGCAAACAAGCGGGCAGGCTCCACAGTCACCAGTACCTGCTCAGGCGCAGGTGGCGCTGCCTCGGTCTCCCCGTGGCTCAGCGCAAGCAGGTGGGCCCGCAGCGTTTCGGCCTCGGCGTTGCTCAGGTAAGCCAGGCGCCCGGCCTTGCCGCCACCGCCGGCGAGCCGGATCCTCAGCTCGGCCACGCCGAAGATCCGTGCTAGGCCCGGTCGAACCGTGTCGATCGCCTGGATCTGGTTGAGCGGAAAGCGCTCGGAGGTTCTTCGCAGCAGCCCGCTGTCCACTCGCAGGACCCCGCCTTCGACGCGCCATCTCGTGACCAGCCAGGTGATGACGCCGAGCAGGAAGATCACGACGATAATGGCGAGATGGACTAGATCGGAGCTAAGGTTGCCGCGGCGGCTCGTCCCTGCGGAGATCAGCAGCAGAGCGACGATCGCGATCACGCCCCGTCCCGCCCGCACCAGCGGCGAAAACGGGTGCAGGCGCTGCCAGTCGCCCTGCAGCCCCGCAACTGCCCGCGACTCCGCTGGGGATTGCCCGGTGCGCTCAGGGTTGTGAGGCTCGCTCATTGGCTTCACAGCCCCATCGCGTTGGCCTCGCCCAGGGACGTCAGCTGGTCACGCAAGCGCGCCGCCTCTTGCGCCGGCAGGCCGGGGATACGCGCGTCACTGGCGGCTGCCGCGGTGTGCATCTGCACGGTGGCGAGCCCAAACGCTCGCTCGAATGGACCGGCGGTAACCTCGACATACTGCATACGCCCGTAAGGGATGACGGAGGTGCGCTTGAACATCACCCCCCGCTTCACGAGCAGGTCCTCGGCGCGCTCGGTATAGGCCCACGCGCGCACCCGGCGCCCTGCGACCACGTCGGCGCTCGCGCCTGCAACGATCACGCAGATCACGGCAATCACCATCGCGAGGGTCGCCCCGAGGGCGACCGTTGTGCCCACGGCAACGAGCACTGCGACAAAGGTCCCCGTCGCCACCTCGTAATGGCGCAGGCGCCTGAGCCTGGGCGACGGGGCGTTCCAGATGCTCTCTTGGTCGTCAACGGCGGCGTCGGACACAGGACTCACGACGATATCGGGCAGCCAAACGATGGGTGTATGGTTGGCGCGTGTTGCAAGGCAAGGTAGTGCTGATCACCGGTGGTGCACGCGGCGTTGGTGCCGCGACAGCCTCGCTGCTAGTCGCACGCGGCGCGAGGGTGGTGCTGGTCGACCTCGACGCGGAGCCGCTACGCGAGCTCGTTGCGCAGCTCGGCCCCGCGCAGGCGACCTCGATCTTGGGCGATGTGACAGAGCTCGCCGACATGGAAGCGGCGGTCGCCCACGGCGTCGAGCGCTTCGGCGGTATCGATGTGGTCATGGCGAATGCCGGCATCGCCAGCTACGGCACCGTGGGCGTGGTCGACCCAGCCGTCTTTCGCCGCGTGATCGACATCAACATCACAGGGGTCTTCCACACCGTGCGAGCGGCGCTAGCGCAGATCGAACAGCGCAAAGGCTACGTGCTGGTCGTCTCCTCGGAGGCCGCCTACGCGCCGGCTCCTGGGCTCGCGGCCTACAACGCGAGCAAGGCAGGCGTCGAGCACTTTGCCAATGCTCTGCGGCTGGAACTTGGCTACAAGGGCGTGGCTGTGGGCAGCGCCCACATGTCGTGGATCGACACACCGATGGTGCAGGACGCCAAGCACGACCTATCCGCCTTTCGCGAGATGCTCGACTCGCTCCCCGGGCCGTTGGGCGCGACAACCTCCGTCGAGCAGTGCGCTGAGGCATTCGTGCGCGGCATCGAAAAGCGTGCCGCGCGGATCAACGTCCCGGGCTGGGTCGAGCTGTTGCGCTTGTTCAAGCCGCTACTCAGTTCGCGTTTCTTCGAGCTCGTGAGCAGACGCGACGCGAGACGCACGCTGCCGTTGATGGACGAAGAGGTCGCTCGGCTGGGGCGCTCGGCCAGCGCCCGGGTGACCGCCGCCGGCGCTGGCCATGGCGAGTCCGCCGAGACGGCCCAGGCGGTCGAGTCCCGCTGAATCACGCGACTTCGCTGTTCATCGAGCTCTGCTGGATCGCTTGGCTGGTCTATTGGGTGGCTATGGCGTTTGCGACGAAGCGCACAGTCGAGCGAAAAGGATTCGTCGGCTACCGGCTGGTGGCGATTCTCACGGTGCTCGGCTGTGACCTCGTCGGACGGCTCATCCACGTATCGGCACAGGCACAGCTTTGGCACACAACGCTCGCGTTGGGGGTGGCGACAGATTGCATCGTTGTGATTGGTGGCGCTTTCACTGTTTGGGCACGGATCACATTGGGGCGCAACTGGAGCGCTGAGGTCACGTTCAAGCAAGACCATGAGCTGATCGAATCCGGGCCGTACGCGCTGGCGCGCCATCCGATCTACACGGGATTGATCGCGATGGGCCTGGGCACCGCAATCAACTATGGGCGGGCAATCGGCGCTGTCCTGTTTCTCGCACTGTGCACCGGCCTGTGGTGGAAGGCCCGGCAGGAGGAACAGATCATGACCCGGCACTTCCCCGACGCGTATGCCAAGTACAAAGCGCGTGTCCACGCGATCGTGCCGTTTGTTTTGTAGTCGGCACGGCGAGAGCACGTCCTCGATGCTAGCCAGCTGGCTAGCATCATCTGCATGCCTGTAAAGCAGCAATCAGACGTGGTGATCGTCGGTGGCGGCATCATCGGCATGGCGATCGCTTGGCGCGCTCGCCAGCGGGGCATGACGGTGACGGTGCTCGAGCGCGACACCGTTGGGCAGGCGACCTCGCGCGTGGCTGCAGGCATGCTCGCGCCGGTGGTGGAGGTCGAGTTCGGGGAGGCAGGACGACGCCTCCTGGAGCTGGGATTGCGCTCGGTGGAGATGTGGCCGGCGTTCTCAGCGGATCTCGAGGCAAGCACAGACGCTTCGCTTGGTCTCATGCGCACCGGCACGCTACTCGTGGCGCGCGACGACGACGACGCGCGCGAGCTCGAGCGTCAGCTGGCCTTCCGGCAGTCGCTCGGTCTCGCTGTGGAGCGCCTTCGCCCCAGCGAGGCGCGCGAGCACGAGCCGGCGCTTGCGTCTACCGTGAGGCTCGCGCTGGAAGCGCCGGAGGATCACTCTGTCGACCCGCGCCGTGTCGTCACGGCGCTGGGTACGGCATGCGAGTCGACCGGCGTGCAGCTACGCGCGCACACCCCCGTGGCCAGCGTGGAGTTGGACGGCGCCGGCGAGCGGGTTACCGGGGTGATGTTGCGCGACGGCGAGCGCGTGTCCGCCGGCTACGTGGTGCTCGCTGCAGGGCCGTGGAGCGGGCAGATCGAGGGGTTGTCCGCGTCCGCCCGCGTCCCGATACGGCCGGTGAAGGGCCAGATCCTGCGGCTACGCGATCCCGCTGGTCCGGGGTTGCTGCAACGTGTGGTGCGCTTCGGGCGCGGCTATCTGGTTCCACGCGACGACGGTCGCTACGTGCTCGGAGCGACAGTCGAGGAGCGCGGCTTTGAGCTCGCGCCGACCGCAGGCGGTATCTATGAGCTGCTGCGTGACGCGCACGAGCTGATCCCCGGCGTCAGCGAGCTGCAGATCGAGGAGTTGTCCGTGGGCCTGCGCCCGGGCACACCTGACAATGGCCCAGCTATCGGCCCAGCAAGCGTGAGGGGATTGATTTGGGCCACAGGTCACTACCGCAATGGCATCCTGCTCGCGCCCCTTACTGCTGAGCTGGTCGCTGATCTACTCATCGGCAACGGTGAGCAGGAGCCCGATTCGCTGCTCTGCGCGTTTGCTCCGGGGCGCTTCATCGCTTTGGGCGCGTCCCGCCGTGAGAGCGCCGCGCCTGTAGATGCTCCGGTCGTACCGGCGTCTCCCGCGGTGGTGCTCGGAGCGTGATCACGCTCAACGGCAACCGCTCCGATGTGGCCGCCGGGGAGACGATTGTCGCGGTGCTCGCGCGTCTCGGACTACAGGCAGACGCGCACGGCGTGGCGGTTGCGGTGGACGATCAGGTCGTGCCTCGAGCTGCGTGGGCGAGCTTTGCCCTCGGTGAAGGCGCGCGCGTGGAGGTGCTCACGGCGATGCAGGGAGGATGATTGACGCATGTCCGAGCCGCCCGGTCCCACAGTCGCCAGCATGAGTAACGGCGTCTCCACGCCCACTCCCAGCCCCGACGCGCCTGCACAGGACATGCTTACGATCGCCGGCAGGAGCATGCGCTCGCGGCTATTGCTCGGCACGGGTGGCTTCCCATCACTCGAGCTATTGGCTGAGGCGATAGTCGTCAGTGAATGCGAGCTCGTGACAGTGGCGTTGCGGCGGGTCGATCCGAGCGCACGTGGCTCGTTGATGGACGTGATCGCCGACGCGGGCGTGCAGCTGTTGCCGAACACCGCAGGCTGCATGACTGCACGCGACGCCGTGATCACCGCGCGGCTGGCTCGCGAGGCATTCAACACCGACTGGATCAAGCTCGAGGTGATCGGCGATGAGGACACGCTGTTGCCGGACGCGCCGGAGCTCTTGCGCGCGGCGGAGGAGCTGGTGGATGAGGGCTTCGTGGTGCTCCCGTTTACGACCGACGACCCCGTGTTGGCCCGGCGCCTTGCAAACATCGGTTGCGCTGCCGTGATGCCGCTGGGATCGCCGATTGGCAGCGGGATGGGCATCCGCAACCCGTACAACATCGCCCTGATCCGGGAGGCGGTCGACATACCAGTGGTGCTGGATGCCGGCGTTGGTACGGCCTCAGATGCGGCCTTGGCGATGGAGCTTGGCTGCGACGCGGTCATGGCTGCGTCATCGATATCGCGCGCGCAGGACCCCGTGGCGATGTCGCGGGCAATGCAAGCCGCCGTCGAAGCCGGGCGCCTCGCGCGCGGCGCGGGCCGGATTCCACGGCGGCTGTATGCGACCGCGTCGACGCCCGAGCAGGGCCTGCCGGAGTTCGGCAGCTAGTCCTCCGCTGCCGGGTAACCCGCCGCGGCGAGTTACCCGGCGGGTTCTCTTCAGCTCACCACTTCGATCGTGCCGTTCATCGTGGTGGGGTACAGCGTGCACTCGTAGTGGATCACACCAGGCTTTTCGACTTTGACTTCAAAGCTCGAGCCTTCGCCGAAGTTCTTCGACGCGATCCGCTGTGGGCCGCTCACGCTCGTGACGTTCGCCTGTGTGGAGTCGTAGTTGGTCCACTTGATCGTGCTGCCAGCCTTCACCCTGATGGTGTCGGGGTCGATCGCGATGTTGCGGTAGGCGATTTGCACGACCCCGCTCTGCACCGGGGCCGAGGACGACGGGGAGGCGAACTTTGGCGTGGTGTCGCCTCTGATCCCTCCCGCAGCGGCGCTTGAGGTCTTCGTCCCAGTCCCCGCGCCAGCACCAGTCGCCGTGCCGCTTGTTGTCGCGGCCGTCGTCGTGCCCGTGGTCGTCGAGCTACTCGAATTGCTTGTGTTGCCCGACGAGCCACAGCCGGCTGCGAATGTCAGCACACAGCATGCGATCACAGCGCCCATCCCCGTTTTCATCAATTGCGGTCCTTTCTCTACAAGTTCGTGTAAAAGGACGATCTCACACCCAGCCGTCGGCGGTCGCAGGCTCTTACCCGCATAGCCCCTACACTGGCCGATTCGATGAGCACACGCCACTTCCTTACCGGTGCCGAGCTGGACGCGTCCGAGCTGGACGCGCTGCTCGACCGCGCGCTCGAGCTCAAGCGCGCGCCGCTGTCCTCCCGCGCGCTGGCTGACCGCAGCGTGGCGCTGATCTTCGAGAAGCCATCCACCCGCACACGGGTGTCATTTGAGGTGGGGATCGATGAGTTGGGCGGGCACGCGGTGGTGCTGCGCTCCGATGAGCTGCAGCTCTCCCGTGGCGAGGCGCCCCGCGACACGGCGCTGGTGCTCTCCAGGCATGTGGCGGCGGTGGGCTTGCGTACGGGCTCGGACGACATCCTCGAGGAGCTGGCGCAGTACAGCACTGTGCCGATCGTGAACATGCTGAGCGCTGGCCATCACCCCTGCCAGGCGCTCGCGGATCTGCTGACGCTGCGCGAGGCGTACGGCTCACTTGACGGTCTGCGCCTGGCTTACATCGGCGACGGCAACAACATCGCCCGCTCGCTGGCGGTGCTGGGGTCGCTGGCGGGGATGCATGTGGCGTTGGCCTCGCCCACGGGCTACGCATTGGAGGACAATCTGGCCTTGCCGGCCGATGCCTCCGGCCAGATGAGCTTGCACACGGATCCCTACGAGGCGGTGGCGGGCGCGTGTGCCGTGTACACGGATGTGTGGGTGAGTATGGGCGATGAGAGCACTGCCGCTGAGCGTCGCAGAGCGCTGAGCGCGTACCAGCTGGACGACGCGCTGCTCAACGCGGCGGCCGCGGACGCTTTTGCGATGCACGACCTGCCGGCGCACCCTGGCGAGGAGATCACCGCGGAGGTGCTCTACGGACCACGCGGCCAGCGCATCTGGGATCAGGCGGAGAATCGGCGCCACGCCCAGAAGGCATTGCTCGAGCTGCTCGTCAACCCGGCTGCACAAAGCGCGTCCCGATGAGCGGCGACACGCCGTCTACCTCGCCCGCGGCGCTTGCCGCGGACCCGTCCGTCGCGCCTACCGAGGCTGGGCCGCGCCCGCAGCGTGGCGACGAGCTCGAGCTAACGATCGACTCGCTCGCATTCGGCGGCGAGGGCGTGGCACGGGTGGGGGATGGCGGCTATGTGGTGTTCGTCGCAGGCGCGATTCCCGGTGACCGGGTGCGCGCGGTGGTACACAAGCGCAAGCGCAGCTATGCAAACGCGCGCACGATTGAGGTCCTCGAGCCGAGCCCAGAGCGAATTGCCCCCGTGGCCGAGCACCCGGGCGTGCCGTGGCAGGTGATTCCCTACGAGCGCCAGCTGGAGATCAAGCGCGCTCAGGTAGATGAGGCGCTGCGGCGGATCGGTCACTTGAATGGCTTCGAGCTGCAGGAGATCGTGCCAGCGCTCGAACAGTGGCGCTACCGCAACAAGCTCGAGTACTCCTTTGGTGAGGGCGCCGACCCGGCTAATCCCGAGCTGGTCTGCGGCTTTCACGCGCCGGCGGGCGGCAACCATGTGATGGCGATAGGTGACTGCCTGCTGGCATCCGAGCGTGGCAACCTCGCCCGCGACACGGCGCTTGCCTGGTGTCGAGCACAGGGGCTGACAGCGTGGGAGCGCAGCAGCAGACCGGGGGCCGCTGCGCAGAGTGAGCGAAGGGACCGCTCGGGCCGCGTGGGGGCCGGGCCGGATGGGCGCGCGCGTCTACGCAACCTGGTCGTGCGCGAAGGACGGCGTACGGGCAAGCTGCAGGTGCGAATCGTAAGCACAGACGGCGAGCTCGAGGTGGGCCTGCTGGCAGCGGCGCTCCACGAGGCGCTGGGAGAGAGTCTCAGCGGCGTTTTGTGGACACGCTCACGCAGCTTGGCGGAGACGACCGCAGGCGGCCAGACGGAGCTGGTGTGGGGGGACGCGGAGCTGCCCGAGCGCCTGGGCGAACTTGACCTGATGATCTCCTCTGAGGCGTTCTTCCAGACGAACACGGAGATGGCCGAGCTGCTCTACGGGGTGGCTCAGGAGTACGCGGCGCTCGAGGGCTGGGAGCGCGTTTATGACCTCTACTCGGGGATCGGCACGATCGCGCTGACGTTGGCGCCGCGCGCGGGCGAGCTGTGGGGGATCGAGCTGATCGAGCAGGCTGTGGCCGATGCGATCGCCGGCGCTAAGCGCAACGAGGTCACCAACGTGCGCTTCTTCGCCGGCGACACCCGCCTGGCGCTGCCCGAGCTGCTCGAGCGCGCCGGGCGCCCCGATCTCGTGATCGTCGACCCGCCACGCGCGGGACTGTCAAAGAAAGTCGTACGCCGCATCATCGAAGCCGGGCCAAAGCGCATCGTGTACGTGTCGTGCAACCCCACCACGCTCGCCCCGAATGCAGCAGAACTAGTCGAGGCGGGATGGGTGCTGCGCAAGGTGCGCCCTGTGGACATGTTTCCCCAGACGCACCACATCGAGTGCGTCGCCCTCCTGGAGCGGGACGATGGCCGGCGCTGGCCGATCTCCGATCGGTCGGCGTCCTCGGTCGCTCGCGTGCAAAGCACGCCACGCTCTATGCGTCCTTGATCTGCTTGACCCTCGTCCCGCTCCGCGCACGTGGGCTTCCAAGCGTTCGCTGCTGAGTTGGTACGGCCAGCCATTGGCTGCGAGGCAAGTGATGCACCAGGCGCAAATACGAACGGTCCCACGCGGGAGTGGTCGTAGCATCGCAACATGCACAACCAGCGACCACAGCGGGAGTACCAGCGTAGCCCGCGCTGGCGACCGCAGGGCTCGGATAAATACGACTAGTGCGCCCGGCGGGAATCGAACCCGCGGCCTGCGGCTTGAAAGACCGCTTGCGGTGCCCCGACGAACATAGTTACGGGTGGATTCTCCCGGTCTAATACGGCTTTAACATGGGCGATTTCGCTCGTTTGGTACCCAAAGCGGTACCCATGTCGGTCGTGGTACCCATGCGGTACCCATCCTGATACGATGGCACGACAACGCCAAGGAGACTTGAGGCTCGCCACCCGCAGCTGCCGTTCGTAGTCGAGCCTTGGCACGATCCCCGGCGCCTTCTGGACGGTGGCAGCGCCGAACGCCTGCTCGACAGCCGAGCACACCTGCGCCGCCGACACGCCGCCGGAAACGAACAGCCCACAGTCCGCCCGGTCCTCCCACGACGACAGCCACAACGCGACCCACGGCGGCGCACCGAAAAGCGGCCGCGGCAGCCCGCCCGCGAGCGTCCGCATCAACGACTCAAGACCAGGACGCGAGACCTCTCACCCAGGCGAAGCTCGAACCAACAGCCATTCGCCGCGAGCCGCAAGCGGCTCCACGCCCGCCACACGACGACCGCCGCAACAGACATGAGCACAACACCAACAGCGGGGCGATCGCCCCGAGCACCACGAGAACGTGGTGCGAAAACGCATGGCCGGCCGGCCCGTCCGGGCCGCTGGCAGGCGGTCTGGCCGTGCCAGGTAGTCGGTGATGATGAACGAGACGGACGGTTGTGGGGCGGTGATGACTCATAGGGTTGACGACTCCTTTCGCAATACAGAAAGGTCACCTCAGGGGCTCCAACGGGACACGCCCGCCCCAAAAGTGGCTCCACGTATCAATCGAGCCCACTAGACGCGATTCCCCCCAATGACTTGCCGCACAACACCACCGGAAAGCACCACATAGCTCCACAAAGCTGCGCAGCATCGCGATAGAACGGCGGCGATCGGCATGGAGCGTCGAGCCGGGGAACAGAAATCGTCGATCGGCATCGCCTGAAGATGTAGCTCGATGTGTGCTCCATGTCCACAAGTACAAGTGATGTGAAAGCAATCGCTTTCATAGTTGCGGACTCGTGGCGCCACGACCATGACGCCAGGTGTAGCCCCCGGCACTGGCGCGCACTACCCAAATCGGCGGGTACGTGTATACGCGCGAAAATGAGTAGACAGGCGCGCCAAGACGTGCTAGGCGCGCCGCTCGGCTTCAATGACCATTGGCCAGAAGGATGCGCTTGCCGCGACGCACTTTGGACGCGGGGGCTCCGACCGTACTAAGGGTAGCCGGCTAGGCGGGCGCTGCTGCGGCCAGGCGGGCCGCATACCATTCGGCGAACTGTGGTCCGTGCACGAGAAAGCCGCTGTCCAGTAGCTCGGTGAGTGCTTCGAGCTCACGGGCCGAGTCTTTGCGCAAGATAAGCGACTCGCCCTGACTAATCCCCTCCCAGTAGCGCTGGTACTCGTCCGACACAAAGTAGCCGTAGCGCCCGGTTGAGACGGCGTCGGCGACCTTGGCTACGAACGTCTCCACAAATGGGTAGTGCAGGATCACGCACGTGAAATCGGCGAGCGTTGCACCGTTGACGTGATGCCAAGTCACGAACAGCTCGATCTCGGGCTCGACCTTGACCAGTGCGGCCTTGGTGAGACCGTTCCCTGTCCTGAAAACTTGGCTTCGGATGCCACCGAAATGCAGCATCACGTCAGGGTTCGTTATGCGAGAAAAGTAGTAGTCGGCCTTGCGAATCGCGGATATATCGTAGAACGGGTAGGCGTCGCGCAGCCGATCCTCGGGGTGGCTGCGCACCCGCTCCAATGGTCCGTCGGCAAACATGTCGAGCATTTGTGCGACAACGGCCGTGTATCTGTGTTCGTTGAGGTAAGTTAGCACCGCTCGAAGCGCCACTTGGTCGGAATTGGGATAGTCAAACAGCTCGTCGATGTCCACGCACAGGTTCCACCTTCCCGCGGAGAACCGTTGAGCGAGGTAGCGCTTCATGAGGTTCTCGTACCGGCTATAGGGAAGGTCGCAACGAACAAGCGTGACATTTGGGTAGGTCGCCGCTATCGCGGCCGTTGCATCCGTAGAGTCGTTCAGCAGCAGCACGATGTGCTTGACGCCGAGCGCGAAGTGATGGTCCAGAAATGAACGGACGTGAAGCTCCCCATTGCGGACGACCGAGATGGCAAGCACCTCGTCACGTCCGTAGTCGATCCGCCTTGGACCGTGCACGTGACGGACGCTCAGGCGCACGATCGCCGCATACCCTCGCTTCTCCATGAACCGATCCCACGTGCGGCGGGGATGCCGCGCCGGACCGAGGCGTGTTCGCAGCTCCTGGACCAACCGTGACCTCATACCGAAATGATACGAAAGGCGAAGCCAGTACCTTGTCTCCCCACAAGCCATAGGTCCATCACGGCTAGCCGCTTGCCCGTCGGGCATAGGCCGACACACCGTCCCGCAAGCAGACGGCGCGCCGGCCTACCCGAGCTACCTAGCTATCCCTACTCATACGGTGAAGTGTGACCATCCGCTTGTTCCGTTCCACTGCCAGTAGCCGAAGCTACCGCCGGCTTCTTGGTAAAACACTGTGGTCTGGCCACCGATGCTTTCATTCAGGATGGCCGTCGGGGTCGTCGCGCCTGCCACGCTTCCGCCATGCGTTGCGTGTGCCCAAGTCCCGGCATTCCACTGCCGGTAGCCCATTTCTCCGCTTTCTTCGCGGTAGTACACGGTAGTCTGACCTGTGCTCTGTGTGAATGTCACCGCTGGGCCAGCCCCCGCCAACGTGCTTCCACCGAGGGACGTGTGAGACCACGTGCCGGCGTTCCACTGCCAATAGCCGATACCGCCACCGGCTTCCTCGTAGTACACGGTCGTCTGGCCACTGCTTGATTTCAACGTGACGACCGGCGTTGTTCCTTCTGCGATGTTGCCGCCTACAGAGGTGTGCGACCAGCCCGTGCCGGCATTCCACTGCCAGTACCCCATTTTGCCGGTTTCTTCGCGATAGTAGAGAGTCGTTTGGTCGGTACCTTCGTTTAGTGTCACGTTGGTCGCTTCGTGGATATTCGCGACTTCGAGCGCCCCGTCAGGAGCCCCCCAGCCAGTGGGGCCGTCATACCCTGTTGTGGCGGTACAGAAGTATTCGTCTTCGGCTGGGGGAGTGCAAGTTCCGTCGCTTCCTTTGGTGACGTCAAACAACGATCCATCACGCCCTGCGATGTAGAAGGCTTCGGCGTCGAGCGAACGGGAGAAGCTTGTCGAAAGGGCCTCGACACCTGCTACGAACGGCGCTGCCGCACTTGTCCCTCCGTAGTTCACCCAACCGGATTCTTCGTAGGAGTCATAGACCGATACCGGTGATTCGACTGCGGCGTCGGCCGCGACATCGGCGACCATACGATGCCCGCAAGCCGGGTCGGATTGCCACAGAGGCTTGGCCTCATACGTTGCGCAACCGCTGGTCGTCCCTGCGCCGTGTACGCCCACGGAAAGCGAGGGGGTCCTCCATACTTCTTCGCTCCAGCCACGGGAATTTTCTGCCTTGGTGAGCTTGGTGCCACCTGTTGAGATGACGTAGGGCGATGACCCCGGCCACCGGAGGCTTTTTGTATAGCCGTAGTCGCCGCTTGCGACTGTGATCGGGATGCCAGGATGGTCGAAATATTTGTCGTAGGATGAATCTCCCGACGATTCCCACGTGTCCCAGCTGTTACTGATCTCCGTCGCTTTGAGCGTGACAGCCTCTTCCTCGGCTGTGACCATGTTGGTTATGAATGCCGATTCGCTCGCGTCACCGTTTGCCTCCACCAGAAGTATGTGGCATTCGCTGCACGCGGCCGAAACCATATCGAGGTCGAGTGATATCTCACCGCTCCACCCGGGTTCGTTTTCGGGATAGTTTTTGGTTTCTCCTTTTTGGTTGACCTTCTTGAAAGCAGCCATTTGCTTCGGTACACGCCGACAGACCGTATCGTTCGCGGTAGACCTTGAGGTCCGATTCGGCGTTTGGGTCGTTGTAGGCATCAACGATCGCGACCGTCTGACTCGACCCACCCGTTTCCGGCAGCTTGTAAGCGGAACGTAGGTCTTTCGGGTCGAAGCCACCACGTTCGCCGGTGCCTTGTAGTTCCGCTCCCACCGCTTCTGATGAGCCTACGGACACCGTGGGGACTCGTAGTGCTTCACACTCGGTGTTGCCAACAGTGAGTTCAGGGCATACAGATTTCGGACCTGCTTTTGAGCGTGCAAATCCTGTCGCGAACGCCGTTGATGGCGAGACACTTCCGAGCAGTGCGACTATGAAGATCGCTACGCAGGCTATGCGGCTTGTGTAGCGTTCATTCGTCCACACGGGACTTTTCATCACCAAACTCCCCCTTCTTTTGTTAGTTGGGTACGGTCGGCACTCGACCAGATGTGACCTTGTCGGTCAACAGCGCTGGCCGCCTATTCGATTGGCTAGAGCGGTGTGAAGTGTTTTCGTGGGGTTAACTTCTGATGGTTCTACGAGCAGTCAAACACACCGCCGGCTAGCCGATGGCAATGGGCGGAACAGCAGGGACAAATGGAACCTATTACATGGCGATGACTGCTGCCGGCCCGGAGGGTTACAGGCGTGCCAAACACCGCCAAGGACCCCCAGGTCGCGCTCGGCCGCGCCATCCGCCTGCGCCGGGAAGAACTCGGCGTCTCGCAGCAAGCTCTGGGGCTAGAGATCGGCTACGACCAGGGCTGGATATCGCACATCGAGAACGGCAGGACCAATCCCGCGTATGGCACCGTGGACGCCATCGCGCGCGCCCTCGAATGGCCGCTGTCCGAGCTTGTAGCGCTCGCGGAGTCTGTCGAGACGAGCGATCGCAAGCCGCTCGACCAGCCGCTTCGGCGAGAGTAGGACCGGGAGCAGGCGAACCATCTGCGACGCCGCCGGATGAGACATCACGCCTAGTAGAGGGGATCAGCCGGCCACGCCCCCAAATGCCGAGCGTGGCACCCGGGCAGCACCGAGGACCGGCAGCTCGCCTAGGGCATCGGTCGAGGCAAGTTCCGAGAACAGCTCCCACAGCGGGAAGTTGCCCTGTAGCGCGTCGCAGTGGATGCACCCGTTGGACCACGTGGACTGGCCGAGGGTGCCGCTCCAGCGTGGGCGCAGAGGCCCCGCCCCTACGCTCGCGAGCTGGTCATGGCCGAACTGGCTGGCGAGAGCGTGTAGAGCATCCTCGCCGAGGAAGTAGAGCACGCCCCTAGTGTCCCGCGCGGCGATCAGGCACATCGTTGTGTCGTGACACTTCCAGCAAGTCTCGGGAACGAGCAGAACGTCGACCGCGGTACCCCCGTCCGCCGTCAGCGGGAGCCACTGCGCGAAAGGAGCAGTATCGAGCCCAGCCGGGACAAACCATGCTCGTCTGTCGCGATCCCAGCGCGCACCAAGCGCCTTTACGCGATCCTTCTCCTTGAACGGAACATCGAGATAGTTAGGCGAGGGCATCGCGGTCTCGGCCGACAGTATGCCGTCCTGCGGGCACGCTCCGGGACCGAGAGCGCTTCTCGCGGCAGAGACCTGCTACGCCCCTTCATCTGCCTCGGACACTCGATGCAGGCCCGAGAGCGCACCCTTATGTCTCTAGCTTTGGCGGGGCATCTCTCTTTGCTACCCAGTGGTGGCATTCGGTCTCGCGGCAGACCTACTCCGAGCAACCGCGGCGGCCCAATCCCGAAGCCCGCCGCACGCTCGTGGTACCCACGGCTGGTACCCACGTCGATCGGGCGAGGGGCCACAGCAGGCCCCAAACGCAAGGAATCAGCTCCCTGAGTGGATTCCTCGAAGTGCGCCCGGCGGGAATCGAACCCGCGGCCTGCGGCTTGAAAGACCGCTGCTCTTTGGCTCCCCGAAGAGAACCGTTGACCACTGAGCTACGGGCGCGCGATATGGATGTCTAAGCGACTCGACGTTGCGAGGAGCACCCTATTCTAAGCGAGCCGGCGCCGCCAGGGCAACACACGTCCCTCAGGGCGTGAGCACGATCTTGAGCGCCTCACGCCGGTCATACACGGCGTAGGCCTCGGGCGCTTGCTCGAGCTTCATGTGGTGGGTGACGAGCGCAGAGGGGTCGAGCACACCGGCAGAGAGCATGGCGAGCACGCGATCGACGTGGCCGATGACGTTGGCGTGGCCGCCGCGCAGAGTGAGCGCCTTCAACCACAGCAGGCCCATGTGCACCTCGGCACGCTCGGCATAGACGCCGATGCACTGGACGGCGCCGCAGTTGCGCGTGAGGCGAATGGCGCTCTCGAGCACCTTGGGGTCGCCGACGGCGTCGATCGATACGTCCACGCCACGGCCTTCGGTAGCGCCGCGCACGGCTGCGCGTACGTCCTGCTCGACGAGGTGAAGCGGCTCGGCGCCAAACGCCTTAGCCACGCTGAGACGCTCGGGGACGGTGTCGATGGCGAACACGTGCGCGGCACCGCACGCCTTGGCGGCCTGCACGGCACACAGCCCTACGGGGCCGAGGCCGAGCACGGCGACGACGTCTCCAGGCTGCATGCCGCTGTCGACGACGGCGTGAAAGCCGGTTCCCATAACATCGCCGGCGAACAGCGCTGTGTCGTTGCTGAGACCATCGGGGACGCGGCGCAGTACGAGGTTGGCATGCGGCACGAGCGCCATGTCCGCCTGCGTGCCCTGCAGCGAGCCGAGCGCGGCGCCGTGGCCGAACGTGCGCGAGTGCTCACAGCGGTGGTAGAGACCCTGCAGGCAGAAGAAGCATTCGCCGCAGGCGGTTTGAAAGCAGCCGAGCACACGGTCCCCAACGGCCACGCGTGTGACCGCATCACCGGCGGCTACAACGGTGCCGACGTACTCGTGACCGATCGTGAACCCCGGTTCGATCTGCACCCGCCCGTGGTAGATGTGCAGGTCCGAGCCACACACGCCGGTGGCGTCGATACTGACGATCGCGTCGTCGGCGTCGATCAGCTCGGGCTCGGGGCGATCCTCGACGCTGACGACGCCAGGAGCTTGAAATGTGACGGCTCGCATGGCGCTGGCAGCCTACTGGTCTGCCTTGCCGTCGAGCGCGCGCGCGCGATCCTCACCCTCGCGCACCTCGCGCAGCACCCCCGTCTCGGGGTCGAACACGAAGCCGCTGATGTGCTCGCGGGCGGGCAGCTCGGGGCTCGAGCGCAGCCGCGCGAGGCTGTGGCGGAGCGTGTCTTCGATGTCCACAAACGCGCCGAGCCGCCAGGTGGGCATCGCTCCGTCGGCGAGCAGCGCGCGGGTGAAGTCGTCCTCGGAAGCGCCGCACAGCCCGCAGCCGTAGTGCATGACGACGACGACCTCCTCGGTGCCGAGCAACCGCTGGGAGGCGCTGAGCGAGCGGATGGCGTCGTCGGTGGCGAGGCCGCCGGCGTTGCGGATGATGTGTGCGTCGCCGCGCTTGAGGCCAAGCATGGGAAACAAGTCGATGCGCGTGTCCATGCAGGCGAGCACCGCCACCTTGCGCTGCGGGCGCGGGCTGAGCCCGGGCGCGGCGAGCTCGCGTGCGTGCTCGGTGGCAACACGGAGCATCTCATCGGCGTGTGGCATGTGAACCATGGCGACGCTATCCGTGCCCGAGCACCGGGTGCGGTGTGTAGGGCTCCTCGAGGCGTGCGATCTCCTCGTCGCTCAGCTCGAGCTGCTCGGCGGCGAGCGCGTCCTCGAGCTGGCCGGGCTTGGTGGCGCCGACGATCGGCGCGGTCACTCCCTGCTTGTGTAGCAGCCACGCGAGCGCCACCTGCGCGGGGGGAACGTCGCGCTCGGCGGCGACCTCGGCGACGCGCTCGACGACGTCGAAGTCGGTGGGCTGGTCATACAGGTAGTCGGCGAACGGGTCGCTACCGGCACGTGCGGTGTGCCGCTCGCCAGAGCGGGTGCGGTTGCCGGCGAGCATGCCGCGGGCGAGCGGGCTCCAGGGAATCACGCCAACGCCCTGATCGAGGCATAGGGGGATCATCTCGCGCTCCTCCTCGCGGTACACGAGGTTGTAGTGGTTCTGCATCGAGACGAAGCGCGTCCAGCCGTGGCGCTCGGCGACGTGCTGGGCCTTGGCGAACTGCCACGAGAACATGCTGCTGGCGCCGATGTAGCGCGCCTTGCCCGCACGCACCACGTCGTGCAGTGCCTCCATCGTCTCCTCGATGGGAGTGCGTGGGTCCCAGCGGTGGATTTGGTAGAGGTCGACGTAGTCCATCTGCAGGCGCTCGAGCGACGCGTCGATGGCGCTGAGGATGTGCTTGCGCGAGAGCCCGCCGCCGTTCTCGCCGGTGGTCATGGGCATGAACACCTTGGTGGCGAGCACGACCTCCTCGCGGGTGAAGAGCTGGGATAGCAGGCGCCCAGTGACTACCTCACTGGCGCCCTGGGAGTAGGTATCGGCGGTGTCGAAGAACGTGATCCCGCCCTCGACGGCAGCGCGCACGATCGGCTCAGCTGCCACCTCGTCGAGCACCCACTCTTTGTCGCTGCCGTCGCCATAGCTCATCATGCCGAGGCAGATACGCGAGACGCGCAGGCCGCTGGCGCCAAGGTTCACGTACTGCATGGGCTGACCTCCCGGATGTCGAGACGATTGGTGCGGTACGGGCACGAAGCCCGCGGCGTTAGCTAACGGGTGATGATAGGCCGCTGGCGCAGGCGAGCAGCTCGTCCATGCCGTGGGCGATGCCGTCGGTCAGCGCGTCGATGTCGGGGGCGCCGTCGTAGTCGCCGGTGACGCCGAAGTAGAGGCCGCCGTTGTAGGAGAAGATCGCGACGACGATCCTGATCGAGCCGACGACGGGCACGAAGGGAAAGGACTGAAGCATCTGGCGCCCGAGCGTCTGCACGGGCTGCTGCGGTCCAGGGACGTTGGTGGTGGCAGTGTGCATGTTCAGCCGCGGGGAAAGCGTCACGAGGCGGCTCCCCAGCGCGAGCAAGAGCGGCGGCGCAAACCCGGACATGGAGGTGAGGACATCGCCGGCGACGGCCTGCTTTGACTCCTTGATGCCGTCCATCTCGGCGCGAATGCTGTGCAGGCGCTGCACGGGGTCGGTGAGGCCGACGGGCAGGCTGGCGAACACGGCGGAGACGCGGTTGTCATAGACGCCTTTCTCGCCCTTGGTGCGGACTGAGACGGGCACCATCGTGCACACGACGCGGTCCTCGGGCACGTGCTCACCGCGCTCGTCGAGCAGCTCGCGGAAGCCGTTGGTGATAAGCGTGAGCACGACGTCGTTGACGGTGCCGCCGAGCTCGCTGCGGATGGTCTTGACGTCGGACAGGCGCGCGTCGGCCCAGCTCCAGCGGCGGTGCGGCCCGATCGGGCCGGTGAGCGAGGACGCGGCCACGGGCCGCATCTTGGGCGACGCGGCAGCGGTGGCGCGGGCCATCTCCGCGATCGTGCGCAGCGTTTCGCGCGGCGCACCGGCCATGCGGCGCAGCGATTCGAGCTGGCCAGCGGGACTGATGCGTCTGGCTAGCGTTCGCACGAGTACCTCCGCTGGGGTGGGCTCGGGCGCGGGCGACCATTCCCCGCTGTCGATGCCGCCGGAGTCATCAGAGAACATGACGGACATTAGGTCGGTAGCAGCGACGCCGTCGACCATGCAGTGGTGGACCTTTGAGAGCAACGCCCAGCGTTTGCCCTGCAGGCCCTCGACGGCCCATAGCTCCCACAGCGGCTTGTCACGGTCGAGGTGCTGGGAGAAGATGCGCGCGGCCATCTGGCGCAGCTGCTCGTCGCCGCCGGGCTTGGGTATGGCGGTGTGGCGCAGGTGGTAGTCGAGGCTGAAGTGTGGGTCGTCGACCCACACGGGGGGCCCTACGGCGAGAGGAACGGAGCGGACCTTCTGGCGATAGCGCGGCACGAGGCCGAGCTTGCTGGCGACCATCGCGCGGAGATCATCGAACGGCGGTGGCGGCCCTCCGAAGATGCTGACGGCGCCGATGTGCATCGGCGTGGTGTCGTTCTCCACGTGTAGAAAGGACGAGTCGACGGGACTCATCCATTCCATGCAGCCTCCTGCTGGCCATCGAGCACGCGCTCGAGCACTCGGTAGACCTCTGGATGGACGGACATGCCGCAGTGGCTGGAGTGGACCTCGACGGCCTTGGCGTAGGGGTCGACGCACGCTTGCCAGTCGACGATGCCGTCGCTGCGAGAGTGCATAGCAACGGCGTGAATGCCCTCGGGAAGCGGCGCGAGCAGGTCCTCCCTGAATGCCGCGCAGCACTCGCCGTTGCGGCAAGCATTGGAGAACAGGCCGGGCAGGCCGAGGTCGCCGAGCATGGCCACCCAGCGCACCGTGCGCAACACCTGCGGGGAGACGGCGAGGCCGTCGCGTACGGGTGAGCCGAGCATGGCAAGCCCGCGCACGCTGTCGGGATGGCGGACGGCGAGCGCGCGGGCGAACGTGCCACCGCGGCTCTGGCCGATTACTACCACCCGCTCGCCGCTGTCGTGGGTGAGCTTCTGCAACTGCTCCTCCAAGCGAGAGACGTGGCGCTCGGCGCAGCCGATGTTGACGAGCATGCCGCTCATGGCCACACGGTGACCGCGGCGCCGCAGCCAGTGGCGCAGTACGCCGAGCGAGTTATCGCCGGCCATGAATCCGGGGATCAGCAGCACGGGCGCAGCGTCCTCGCGGCGGCGGGGGTTGCGCAGAGCCCCGTCGGCGAGCAGGCGCAGCAGCTCGCCGCTGTAGCGAAGCTCTCCCCAGAAGGGAGCCACAGCTGCTGGTTCGACGGCTCCCTCGGCAGTCGTTTGTGACATCAGTGACATAGAGTACGCCCGATGGTCCTTGGCGACAAGCATGTTGTGGTGACAGGTGGCGCGGGTGGGATTGGTCGGGCGCTCGTGCGGCGCTTCGTGGATGAGGGCGCCCGCGGCGTGGTAATCGCGGACCGCCAGCTGGAGGGCGCGAGCGCACTGGCACAGGAGCTCGGCGAGAAGACGCTGGCGGTGCAGTTTGACGCGGGCCGTGAGCAGAGCGTGAAGGAGCTGATCGCGACTGCCGCCGAGGCGTACGGCACGATCGACATCTTCATCTCAAACGCTGGCATCGGCGGCGCGGGCGGCGGGCCGGAGGCAGCTGATGAGGCATGGGATGAAGCGTGGCGGGTGAACGTGATGGCACACGTGTGGGCCTCGCGGGCGCTGCTGCCCGAGATGCGCGAGCGCGGCGAGGGCTACCTGATCAACACAGCCTCGGCAGCGGGGCTGCTGACACAGGTGTCATCGCTGATCTACAGCGTGACCAAGCACGCGGCGGTGTCGCTGGCGGAGTGGCTGGCGATCGAATACGCGGATGACGGCGTGCGCGTGTCGTGCATCTGCCCACAGGGGGTGCGCACACCGATGCTGGAAGAAGGGATGCAGGAGGCGGCGGCCGCGGCGGCGCTGACGGCGGGCGGGTTGATCGAACCGGAGGATGTTGCGGACGCAGTCGTTGCGGGGATCGAAGCGGAGCGCTTCTTGATCCTGCCGCACGAGAACGTGGCGGAGTTCATGGCGCGCAAGGGCTCAGATCCGGAACGCTGGATCAGGGGTATGCGTCGGCTCGTGAAAAACGCGCGCTCAGCTGAGGGCAGCTGAGGGAGTAGCGACTGGCGCCTGCAGGTAAGAGGCGTCGTGTGAGCAGATCAGCTTGACCTCGTCGGAGTGGCGCCGGGCGAGCTCACCTAGTCGCTCGACGTTGCTGTGGCGGGCAGCAGCGTCAACCTGGTCGAAGGCTGCAAATGCGGCAAGTCCTGGCGGGCAATGCGGCGGCGTGGCGATCTCGCCGTGATGGAAGTAGGCGTCGCCGCAGTGAAGCAGCCAGCCGTCACCGTCCCTGATTGCCACGCCGGTGTGGCCGTGGGTGTGGCCGATGAGCGGGATCAGCAGGATCTCGGCGTCGCTGCCGGGCAGGATGCGCACGCCATCGAACCCGTACCACTGCTCGCCGCCTCCCTGATGCTCGACCCAGCGGGGGCCGTGCGCCCAGTGGGCGGCTACGTAGCGCGGCCGGTCGCGCCAACTCGGTTTGATGGCAGCCTGGAGCTCGCGTCCGAGCAGGTGCACGTCGGCGTCGGGGAAGTCAGGCAGGCCACCGGCGTGGTCGAGGTCGAGATGGGTAGTGATGATGTTGCGTACGTCGTGCGGGTCGAAGCCGAGCTCGCGAATCTGGGTGATGGCGGTCTCGGCGGCGTTGAGTTGGGGGCGCACAAGCGTGCTGAACAGCCTGCCCAGTTGGCGCGGCTTGCGCACGTCGTCGAGACCGAAGCCGGTGTCGACGAGCACGAGTCCCTCAGCGCCCTCGATCAGCAGGCAGTGGCATACGAGATGGGCCTCGGCCAGCAGCCCGCCTTCGCCTGTCAGCATACGGGCGCCGCGCGGGCACATGGTGCCGCAGCCGAGGTGGTGGATCGCACGGGGAGCGGAGTTCACCGCTGCTCAACCTACTCGCTTGGCTATGCGGACGCGGGCTGGGGAACGACGCCGTTGCTCGACTGAATGGCATTGGCGTCGGCGCCAACCGTGGGCTCGGCCATTGCTCAACCGTGACGAATCAGGTCGGCGGCGCGCTCGGCGACGGCGATGGTAGGGGCGTTGGTGTTGCCGCGAGGGACCATGGGCATTACCGACGCGTCGACTACGCGCAGGCCCTCGAGGCCGTTGACACGCAGCTGCGTGTCAACTACGGCACCGGCATCCTCGCCCATGCGGCAGGTGCCGACGGGGTGGTAGATGGAGAAGGTGGTGCGGGCGATGTGCTCACGTAGCGCCGCGTCGCTGTCTCCGTCTGGGGCGATGCAGGGGGTGACGGCGTATGGTGCGAGCGCGGGCTGAGCGCATACGTCGAGCAACTTGCGAAAGCCGGCGATCATGCGCTGCATGTCATCGCCGACGGTGTAATAGGAGTGGTGGACGATCGGCTTGGCGGTGGGGTCGTTAGATGAGAGGCGCACGTTGCCACGGCTATGCGGGGTGAGCAGGCAGGGTGTGGCGAGGAAGCCGTGGGCGTTAGGGTCGCTCATGCCCTCGTCGAGGATCTGCACGGCGATGAAGTGAAACTGGATGTCGGGGGCGGGCGCGTCGGGTGCGACGCGGATGAAGCCACCGGACTCGGCGAAGTTGGAGGCAAGCGGACCGGTCTGTGTGGCCTCGTACTCCTGTGTGGCCTGCGGCTCGAGCGCGCGCAGCAGGCTGACCTCCTCGGGGGTACTCCATACGGCGTAGGAGGCAGCGTGGTCTGAGAGGTTCTCGCCCACTGCGGGCTGGTCGAGCAGCACCTCAACTTGGCGCATCATCAGGTGTTCGGCAGGCCCGACACCGGAGAGCATCAGCAGCTGCGGTGAGTTGTAGGAGCCGCCGCACAGAATCACCTCGCGCTCGGCGCGCAGCTCCTGCACCTGGCCAAGCTGGCTAGCCTGCACGCCGATGGCACGGTTGCCGTCGAACAGCACGCGCTGCACGAGCATGTAGGGCATGACAGTGAGGTTGGGGCGGTCGCTAACGGGGTGCAGGTAGGCGACGGCGGTGCTAGCGCGCATGCCACCGCGGTGGGTCACCTGGTAGAGCCCAACGCCGTCCTGTTGATCGCCGTTGAAGTCGTCGTTGCGGGGGAGGCCAGCCTGTACGCCGGCCTCGACGAAGGCACTGGCCATCGGGTTGTTGGAACGGCCCTCGCTGACAGGCAGCGGCCCGCCGGCGCCGTGCCAGCGCGAGGCGCCGCGCTGGTTGTCCTCGGCCTTGAGGAAGTACGGCATCAGCTCGGCTGACGACCACCCGGGCACACCCCATTCGTCGTAGTCGAGGCGGTTGCCGCGGATGTAAATCATGGCGTTGATCGAGGAGGAGCCACCGAGCACCTTGCCGCGCGGCAGCGGGATGCGCCGGCCGCGGCACTCGGGCTCGGGGGCGGTGCAGTAATCCCAGTCGACTTCCGTGCGCGGCAGCTGCAGGTAGCCGAGCGGCACGTGGATGTTCTGGTTGACGTCGGGCGGCCCCGCCTCGAGCAGCAGCACCCGCACGTCGGGGTCCTCGCTCAGCCGGCTTGCGAGCACGCAACCGGCCGACCCAGCTCCCACGATCACGTAGTCATACATATCCCCAACCTCCCCGTAGCGGCTGACTCTCTCCTCACGATCCAAGATACTCCTCGCGGCGAGCCGCCATGCACGGTACCGCCACACGCGCTGCTGCAGGGAAGTAGAGCGGGCTGCTCAACGCCCGGCGCGAGTCGATCTAGCGCTGCGCGGCGATCTTCGCGAGCTGGCGCTCGGGGGAGATGTGGACTACGTCCCACACGAGGCCCCCATGCTCCAGGACGGCGATCAGCCATGCGGATGGATCGAGCTGCCACCAGCGCAGGCCGTGACGTGCGGAGGTGGGAAAGGCATGGTGGTTGTTGTGCCACGCCTCGCCCAGTGTCGGCAGCGCGAGCCACAGCAGATTGCGTGACTGATCGCCGGTGGCGAACGTGCGACGCCCGAAGAAGTGACACAGGGAGTTGATCGAGAAGGTGGCGTGGTGGAGCAGGAACATGCGCACGGCGCCGCCCCAGAGCATCGCGGTGAGACCGCCGACGACGGTGCCGGTGAGCGCGACACCGAGGCCGAATGGAAACACAAGCCCGAGGATCACCCACAGGACAAAAGCGCGGTCGACGAAGCGCACGACGGGATCGGCGAGCAGGTCCTTGGCGTAGTGCTGCTCGTCGGCCAGCGCATCGCCGCCGAGGATCCAGCCAACGTGCGCGTGGAACAAGCCGCCGACGGCGCCGCGCCAACCGCTCCCGCGGTCGACGTGGGGGCTATGCGGGTCGCCGGGCTCATCGGAGAACTGGTGGTGCTTGCGGTGGTTGGCAACCCACTCGATCACCGGCCCCTCGACGGCCGCCGAGCCGAGCGCGGCGAACAGGCCACGCAGGGCTGGACTCGTCTTGAAGCTGCGATGTGTGAGCAGGCGGTGGAAGCCGACCGTGATCCCCAATCCCGTCAGCGCATACGTGATCGCGAGCGCGACCAAGTCGCTCCAGTGCAGCACTCCACCCCAGCTCAGCCATGCAGCCAATCCGACCAGCGTGAGTGGAAGGACCATCACGACCATGTTGGCAAGACGGTCGACCGTGTCGAGTGCTGGCGGGCGGCTGATGGCGCCTAGCGCAGCGGCAGACGCCACAGGGTCCTCGCTGCTCGGGCGATCATCGGTGAGCACGCGCTCCTCGAGCGCCTGGTTTGGCGTCATCCACTGACGACGATACTCCCCGGCGCGGGAAGCCTGAGCGTCAACGCTTGAGCGAGGGCGCGAGCGAGAACGCTTGGGCGAGTGAGAGTCCCTCACAATGCTTGGATGAGCTATGTGAAGGGCTTGCAGGAGGTGGGCGACGGCCTGTACGCATACCTGCAGCCGGACGGCAGCTGGGGCTGGAGCAACGCGGGACTGGTGGTGGACGGCGATCGCACGCTGCTGGTGGACACGCTGTATGACCTGGCGTTGACCGAGCAGATGCTCGCGGCGATGCGCAAGGCGGTACCCGCAGCTGTGCAGATCGACACGCTTGTGAACACGCACGCCAACGGCGATCACTGCTACGGAAACCAGCTCGTCGACGGCGCGCGGATCGTGGCGTCCGAGCGGACCGCTGCGGAGATGGGAGAGCTGCCGCCGGCGGTGATGGCGGCGCTGCTCGAGCAGGCGCCCGCCCTGGGGGAGCTGGGCGCGTTCTTCCTCGAGTGCTTCGGAGCGTTCGAATTCAAGGGAATCGAGCTGGCGCTGCCGCAGGACACCTTCACGGGAGAGCTGAGCTTGAAAGTAGGCGATCGCGAGCTCACGCTGATCGAGGTTGGTCCTGCTCACACGCGCGGCGACACGCTCGTACACGTGGCCGCGGACCGCGTGTTGTTCTCCGGCGACATCCTTTTCTCCCAAGCCCATCCGATCGCGTGGGCGGGTCCTGTGTCCAACTGGATCGCGGCGTGCGATCGGATCCTGGCGATGGACGTGGCGGTGATCGTGCCCGGCCACGGGCCACTTGCGGACCTGCACACGGTGCGCGAGCTACGAGCTTACTTCGAGTACCTGTACGTCGAGGCGCGTGCCTGCCATGCGGAGGGGATGACGCCGCTACAGGCAGCGCGCTCGATCTCGCTGCAGCGCTGGGCCGATTGGGGCGAGCGGGAGCGACTGGTGGTCAACGTCGCGAACATCTATGGCGAGCTGTCGGGGGATCTCCAGCCGCTCAACCCGCTCACAGCGTTCGAGCAGATGGCCGAGCTAGCGCGCTCGTTCGAGGGCTAGGCGCTTGGTGCAACGAGTAGGCGCGCGAGCTCGGCGGCCTGCTCACGAATCTCGGCAATAGCGGAATCATCGAGTAGATCGCCACGGCGCGCCTGTAGCGCGAAGCAGCGCCGGGAGACAGCACCGTCTCGATCGATGAGCGCACCGTTGCAGCTGGTCGCGATGCCGATACCCAGCTCGTCGCTACGGACCCGACCACGGGCAAGCAGCGTGCGCACGAGTGGGCTCGAGCACGCATCGCCCAGCGCGAGAATGGCTGCGTCGGCTGACATCACATGCCCATCGGCGAGCGTCAGCCGCACGCCGCTGTGAAAGGGCGGCTCGATGAGGTTCTCGACCCGCGTGCGAGGATCTGCAGTCGGACCTGCTGGCCGAAGCGCGCGACCAGCTGCAAGGTGGCAACGCTGAGGCTGGCGCCACCGGGGTCGATCAGCACCACCCGGCTGCGGCCGCGGCGGAGCAGGTGGGTAGCGGCGAACGTACCGGCGGCGCCCGCGCCAATGACAGCGATAACAGGCTCGCACGCACGCGCCTGCAAGCGCGGCAAGTGCCGGCTCTCGGCGTGCGGTCCACGTGTGCGCGCAGTCATGTAAATCCGCCGACCGGTGGCAGCCGTGATGAGCTGCAGATATGTGGGTTCTCAGAATTCCTCACTTGACCAGTGCACAAAGTACCACCACCTGGGCCACGCTTCAAGTAGGGTGACTCGATATGAGCTCGACCAACCGTCAGGTACGTCTGGCAGCGCGTCCGTCGGGATTGCCCAAGCCCAGCGACTGGAGCTTTACGGAGGAACCGATTCCCACGCCGAGCACAGGGGAGCTGGTAGTTGCTGTCTCCCACCTGTCGCTCGACCCGGCGATGCGCGGCTGGATGAACGCGGGCGCCTCCTACATCGACCCGGTGGAAGTCGGCGACGTGATGCGCGCGGGAGCAGTGGGCAAGGTGATTGCCTGCGAGCACTCCGGCTTTGCCGTGGGCGACCACGTATACGGCGCGTTTGGCGTGCAGGAGTATGCGCTGTCAGACGGCAACGGGGTGACGAAGGTCAACCCGCAGCTGGCGCCGCTGCCGACATACCTCGGCACGCTCGGCATGACGGGCATGACCGCGTACTTCGGCCTGTTCGACACGGGCAAGCTAAAAGCGGGAGATACCGTCGTCGTCTCGGGGGCAGCCGGCGCGGTAGGCAGCGTCGCCGGGCAGATTGCCAAGATCAAGGACTGCCGCGTGATCGGGATCGCGGGCGGCAAGGAGAAGTGCGCCTGGCTCACCGAGGAGCTGGGGTTCGACGTGGCAATCGATTACAAGAGCGAAGACGTGCGGCGCGCGCTGCGCGAGGCCGCGCCGCAGGGCGTGGATGTCTACTTCGACAACGTCGGCGGTGAGATCTTGGACGCTGTGCTCACACGCCTGGCGCGCGGCGCGCGTATTGTCATCTGCGGCGCTGTCTCCCAGTACAACGCCACCGAGGGTGTACACGGTCCGTCGAACTACCTGTCGCTGCTCGTGGCACGCGCGTCGATGACGGGGATGGTGGTGTTCGACTACGTACCGCGTTTCGGTGAAGCCATCCGCGACCTCGCCGGCTGGATACAGGAAGGTCGGCTCGTCTCGCGCGAGCACGTCGTGGACGGCAGCGTGAGCGCATTCCCAGACGCACTGCTGAAGCTATTCACCGGCGAGAACGTCGGCAAGCTCGTACTACGCCTAGAGGAAAACGAGTGATGAGCACCATCGACAGACCAGTGAAGCGTCGCTGGGAGATCCTGATTGGACGCTACACGGCCAATCCCCTGATGCGGGGTATGTTCAAACTCGGCATCACACCGCCCGGTATGGCGCTGGTAGAGACCGTCGGCAGACGCACTGGCGCAATCAGGCATACCCCGGTCGTCGCCCACACCTCTGATCAGAAGACGCTGTGGCTGATCGCCCAGCACGGCGCTCACGCCGGCTGGGTGCGCAACTTCCAGGAGAGCCCTCGCGTGCGCGTGCGCCTCGGCCGCAGTTGGCAAACAGGCACGGCCGAGCTCGTGCCCGAGGACGATGTGAAGGCGCGGATCCGAACCTTCTCGAGTAGCGCTGTGGGGCGCGCGATCACCGGGGCCAGCTTCCGCGCGCTCGAAAGCCAGCCAGTGTCAGTCCGGATCACGCTCGAGTCCTAGCGTTGGGCTTCGCTCAATGCTCACACCCGTTGCGAGAGCGCAGGACGTGCGACGCGACGCGCAGCCTACGCGCTGTGACCTCGTCGTCCAGAAACGGGAGCATGCCGATCATGCCGGCCAGCTCGAAGGCACGCTGGACGTTCCTGGAGCCGGGAATCAGCGCAAAGCCATAGCCCTGTCGCTGGCATAGGCCACAGCGGAACGCGATCACCGCCGCACCGATCGAGTCGATCTGCTCGAGCTGGCGGAGGTCCAGAGTGATGCTCGAGACCCCCTCCTCGCAGAGCCGCTCGATCTCCACTTCGAGCGCGTGGGCCGAACGGTGGGTGAGCTCACCCGTGAGGATCACTGTGTGCGCTCGGGGGCTCATGCCCGCCAGCGCCGCACCGGGCTCACCAGCGACGGCCTGAGGGCTTAGGCCACCAGCCACGTCAGCGCTCGCACGGTTGGCAAGCGACCCGGCCATGTCTTGCTCGTTTCGAGTCCTGATGCTTATCGTTGACGTCGATAGATGACGTTCCATCACATACAGCTCCTTCCAAAGAAGCCTCGAATTGATTTCCAGAGCCTGGATCAGCGGATCCGGGCGGATGCGAAGCGACCGGGAGGAGCTATCCGGGGCGCTCTGGAATCAGAACGAAGAAAGCTGTAAGCCATGGTTTGGATGAGAGCCGCAGGCGACGCAGCGCCCGCGGTCCGGCCAAGAGCAGCAGGCCGGCAAGAGTGAAGAAGCCTGAGAGACCGACGCCAGAACCCCCAGCTGCAGAGCCGCCAACGGCGCCCGTGGGCGCAGGCCCGGGAGGTGGGAGGAACGAGCGGTTGCCGCCGAAACCGCCACCCGAGCCGCCCTGACTGGAACCCGCGGGGCTGCCCGCTCGCGCACGGGCCCCAGGTACAAGTGCCCCTGGGGCGCTCACAAGCAGCGGCTCGCTGCTCAGCCAGCTTGCGGTGCAGTTGTCGGTTGCGGCTCCGCCGAGGCCGGACAACTGACAGCTCAGCTCGCCGGCACGCTGCGCGGCGGTCAAATGTGTTGGCACACCGCTGATCGAGGCAGGAGCAGTGGAAGCTGTAGGCGGTTCTCCCGGCCCACCGCCAGTGCTCGGCGCCACCAACGAGGCCACCAACGCATCTGAGGCTTCCGTAGCCGGTGCCGAAGCGACAGCCGCGCCGCTGCCGGTCTGCGTGCCGGGACCTGAGCCTGAGGACATACCCGCTCCAGCCACCAGTTCCTTGGTCGGTTCGAGGCTCGAGAGCAGTTCGTTGGCCTGTTCCTTGACCGGTTCGATCACGGGTTCGATCACCGGTGTGACGACTTCCTTTACGTGTTCCACCACGGGTTCAACCGGAACGACGATTTCGCTGACGTGTTCTAGGACTGGTTCAGCCACCGTTTCCTTGACCGGTTCAACGACGGGTTCCGGTTCCGCGACAGGTTCCGGCGTGGTTTCCACGACGGGAGGGGATGGTCCTTCCGGCGCAGTAGCTTCGCCGCCGCCACCGCCCTGTTCTGCCCCGGGTTCTCCCGCGCCTTTCTGCGCCGGTTCGGTCCCCGATTCATTCCCGGTAGTGGTTTCGCTGGACGCGCCTTCGCCGACCTGTCCGTTGGTCGGCTGTACAGATTCGATCGGGGGCACAACTTCGCCGGCCTGTCCCTGGACGGGATCGGCGCCGGCGGTGCCTACGAGTAGGAGCGACCACAACAGCACCGAGACAGCGACAGCCACGCAAAGAAACCCTTTGGCGACCATCCTCGTCGAGAAATTCTGGGTCATCCCGAGCACGTGTCCTTGTTGCTTGCGCTTCCCTTAAGGGTCGATGATAAACGCCTGGTCGGGATCATGCTTCGGGCTGGACCACAGGACAGCGCCGGCAGCATCGTCAACCAGCCGCGCGGAAAGCTTCGCCTTGGGCGTCAAACGGCAGCTCCCCGCGCGAACGCTCGGCGCTCCAGGGCTCGCGCTCGATGGCATAGCTTCGGGTGCTCCAGTCTGCCAATGCGCCTGCCTGCTTGCGATCGCTGAGCGCAGCCAAGCGACACATACTCACTCCGAGCGTTACGGCTGCGACGAGCGTGGCGGCGAGGATCACGAGCAGCATCGCCTAAGGCTAAGCGATCTCAAGTAGGACATGCGTCGATCATCCTCACTGCACGCTCAGCAGACGATCGAGGCGGCCGAGAGAGCGGCAAGTGCTCGATCGCGACAACGCACGTCCGCGCCCGAAAGTGCCAGCGGCCCGATGACGGCCACCGGCACTGCGCCCAGCGAGCCCGCAGCCGCGCGGCGCCGCTCGCGTGCCGCCGGCGCTGAGGCGATCAAGCACGCTGAGGAGCAGCGCAAGCTGCATGAGAAGCACGGCAAGCATCGCAAGTACCGGCGCAAGCGACACAAGCGGAAAAACCACCACCAGCTAGCTCATTCGCACGGCACACTGGGTGTGACGGTTCCGCTAGCGCCGGTCTCGCCGCCGGCGCCATCGCCGGCTCCCGTCCCGTCGGTGGGCTCCCCGCCGATCACGCTGGCGCAGGCGCAGCGACTGCTGTGGCGGGCTGGATTTGGCCCTGGGCCAGGCCAGGCCGAGGCACTCGTGGGGCAACCTCTGGAACAGGTCGTGTTCGGGCTCACCCGTCCATCGGGCACACCAACGCTGACCGGCCCAGAACCAGTCGACGAACAAGGCAAGCCGCTGGAACCAGACACCGCATGGGGCGATGACCACTGCTGGTGGCTGGACCGGATGGTCCGCTCCGACCAACAGCTGGTGGAGCGCCTAACGCTGATCTTCCACGACTGGTTCGCTACGTCCAACAACCAGGTCAACAGCCAGACACTGATGATCGAACAGAACGGACTACTGCGCTCGATGGCACTCGGTAGCTTCGATCAACTGTTTCTCGCCGTGACCACCAACCCAGCGATGCTGCTGTTCCTCAACGGCACGTCCAACAACAAGTGGGACCCCAACGAGAACTACGCGCGGGAGATGATGGAGCTGTTCTCGCTGGGCGCCGATCGCGGCGCGTATACAGAGGACGACGTGCGGGAAATGGCCCGCGCGTTGACCGGCTGGCGCAACGAATGGTCTGAACAGCGCGGCAGCTACGACTTCCGCTTCGACGCCAGCTACCACGACGCAGGCAAGAAGACTGTCTTCGAACAGGCCGGCAAGTGGAACTACGAAGACGCCGTGCGCCTATGCGTCAGCCACCCACTGCATCCGTCGTTCTTCGTAACCAAGCTATGGGGTTACTTCATCCCCACCGCGCCATCTGAAGCCACGCTGGCAGCACTGCAAGGCCTGTATACGAGCTCGAGCTACAGCATTCGCGCGGTGGTGGAGGCGATCCTGCAGCACCCCGACTTCTACGAAGGCCCCGAGATGGTGATCCCGCCGGTGGTCTACAACGCCGGGCTGCTGCGCTCGATCTCGCGCCCGATCGACACGAACGCGTGGGCATGGCTTTCCGCCAACGCGGGCCAGCAGCTGTTCTATCCGCCGAACGTATCCGGCTGGGACTTCAGCCGCTGGCTGGATACCTCGACAGCGAGAGCGCGCTGGGAAATGGCGAGCTATGTGACGTCTAAGACCTACCCCAACCCCTGGCCGTCGAAAGGCGAACCGGAATACAGCGCCACGGAGGACCCCACCACCGCGCTTGAAAAGGCACTCGCCTACTGGGCCCATCCACAGCTGTCAGCGGAATCCGAGCAGTGCATCGCCGCGTTCGCACAGTCCTGCCTGCAAGAACCGCTCGCCAAGTGGGAGCGCAGCCCCTACCGGGCGATGCGCCAGAACGCACTGCGGATACTGATTGCGACCTCGCCGGACATGCAGGTGAGTTGACATGCAGATGCCGGCGAAACCAACGCAACAGGGGAGCTGATCATGGCCAAGAGCTGCTCGTGCGAAGACTTCACCCGTTCCCAGCTGCTGCGTCGTAGCGCAGCGGTCGCCGGCAAGGGACTCCCGAACATCGAGCCAGGGATGCCACTGCCGGCCGGCACAGGACTCGACCGCCGCACATTCCTGCTGCGCTCAGCAGGCGCCGCGTTAGCGGTATACGGCGCCTCGATGCTCAGCCCGCGCCACTTCGAAGAGGGCATCGCGCAAGCCTCCGCTGAAACCTCCACAAACGACCCGGTGCTGGTATCGATCTTCATGGAAGGCGGCTGGGACGCGCTGTCAGTGCTGGCACCGGTGAGGGAAGCCAAGTACAAAGAACTGCGTCCCGTGCTCGGCCTCACAGAAGGCTCAGGCAAGGTTTTCACCGAGGACGAAAACATGATGTGGCACCCCGCAGCGGCGGGCTTGGCGGAACTGCACGACGAGGGCAAGGTGAGCGTCTTCCCCGCGATCGGCTATGAGCCCTCCGAAGAGAGCCATTTCACGAGCCGCCACTACTGGGAGGTGGGCCAGCTGGACGCCAACGCCCGCTCGGGCTGGATGGGGCGCTACCTCGATCTGGTGGGCGAAGCCAACAACCCGCTGCAGGGACTGTCGCTGGACTACTCGCTCGCGCCGGCGCTCGCGACAGCGACGATGCCGGTGGCAGCAGTCTCATCTCCCGCTGACTACACGATGTGGGCGTATGGCCTGGGTGAACCTGTCAGCGCATCCGCATTCGAGACGTTCGGTGCGTTGGGCGCGCTGCCAGCGCCGTCGCCCGCGTACGCGCAGGCACGCAACGCGTCGTATGACACAAGCCTCGTTCTGGAAGAGATGGCTAACTTCGTCAAGTCGGAGAAAGAATCGGGCGACCACGCTCCGGTCACCTATCCGGCGGGGGAATTCGCCGAACGGCTGGCCTCGCTGGCAGCGATGCTGCACACGGGCATGCCGATCAAATGCGTGTCGCTGAACGCGGTCGGCTCCTACGACACCCACGCGAGCGAGGCGGGCACGCTCGCCACCAACCTCGAACAAACGATTCCCGCGCTGGTGGCCTTCCAACGCGACCTCGAAGCGAGAGGTCTCGACCAGCGCGTGCTGATCCAGCTGTGGTCGGAGTTCGGCAGGCGCCCGAAGGAAAACGGCTCGGGCACCGATCACGGAGCGGGTGGCCTGGCG